>Ga0136557_1001292_pt1 | contig 16501 bp, 11 predicted proteins | sample AntRauTorckE6832_FD_104796 | JGI IMG/M metagenome (GOLD analysis project Ga0136557, IMG submission 104796) | Saline lake microbial communities from Rauer Islands, Antarctica - Metagenome Torckler E6 #832 | ecosystem: Environmental > Aquatic > Non-marine Saline and Alkaline > Saline | place...
ACCTGAGCAAATTCCTTTAAAAATTACAAATTGTTTTTAAAATGATGGGTTTTTCAAAAAGAAAAATGTCAAATGAAATTTATATATACGGAAAACACAAAAGTTTTCAGGATTTTTTAAAAATTTCTGACAACAGATTATGTCTTGAGGAAATTGAATCATTATTTGAAAACAATCTTTTCAGCGATATAAAAGACAGCACTACAAGATCAGCATCTTTTTTGATTTTTGAAAAAAATAAAAGCTTTATTACTGGGAATATAAGCTGCAGCAGAGATAAAAGCAGCAGAAAATCACCTTTTTTTATAGGATTGAGAACAACAAAATATAAACATAATAAAAGCAAAGCTTTTTCATACTTTTATAAAGTAACTGAATATATGAGCAAAATAAAATCATGCAGTTTCAAAAATTTTAATGAATTAAAAAAATACTCTGATTTTATAAAATATTATCAACCTGATCTTGATGTTTTACAAACAGATCCAAAAGATTTTGATAAGAATATTAAAGAAATAATAAGGCTTGAAAAAAAAATAACTTTTAAAGATGGGAAGTTTACTAATCCGGAAGAGCTTATAAAAAGGCTCAAATATATTCCAGACTCAGTAAGCAATGAAATACATTCAGTTTTTATAATAAAACATAAAGAATTTGTAAGCTTAACTGCTTTTTTTAAAAAAATTAATAAAAATGAGATAAAAAATATTTTAAGCAATTGACTTTTTTAAGGAACTTAGTTGTATGGATTACCCAGAATATGGAAAAACACCTGTAAATGAATCAAGTCCTGCCGGAAGTGATGTTTCTTATGAACCTGAATTTGAAGAACTTCAACAGGAAATAGACAGGCTTTCTATAGCTACTGCCCCGGGTGAAGGTGTAAACTGGAAAAAAGTAGCCCAGTTAAGTGAACTTATTTTAAAGGAAAAATCAAAAAATCTTCTTGTTGCCGCTTATCTTGCACAGGCACTTATAAAAACTAAAGAAATAACCGGGTTTATTGAAGGCTCAGTTGTTCTTTCAGATATTGTTGAAAACTTCTGGGAAAGTCTCTACCCTCCGAAGAAAAGAAAAAAAGGAAGATTAAATGCCATAAAATGGTGGTATGAAAAAGCAGAATTATTTGCAAGAAATATTCCTGACAATACTGAATTAACAGCTGAAGAATATGATATCCTTAGAAATTCAATAAAAAAAATTGACTCTGTTCTCTTAGAAAAAACAGATGATGCTCCTGTTTTAAAACCACTTATAGATCTTTGCGAAAGAATACCGGTTAAATCTGAACAACCGCCTGAAGAACCTGTAAAGACTACTGAGAACTCCGAAACTCAAAAAACAACGGCTGAACCTGAAAATGAACCTGAAAATGAAGAAATAAAATCAAAAACAACTGAACCAAAAACCGTAAAAAAAACTTTAAGTGAACCTGCAGTTGAAATTGAATCGAGCAAAGATGCTTTGAAAGTTTTAAATCAGACTATGAATACTTCGGTAAAATCAGCAGGTTTTTTATTCAATGAAGATAAATCTGATTTCCGTTCATATAAAATATTCAGATTTTATGTATGGTCTGAAGTTAACAAACTTCCCATGATTGAAAATGAAAGCAATACGGTTCTTCCTCCCCCAGATTCAAAAATCAGGAGTTCTCTTGAGGCTATGTTTAATGCCGGAGAATATGAAAATGTAATTGAACTTGCTGAAAAATATCTTAGAAATCATATTTTCTGGATTGATCTTAACAGATTTTGTGCATCAGCCCTTGATCAACTCGGCAAAAAATATTCACAGGCAAAAATTACCGTAGAATCAGAATCTTTGGAATTAGTAAGCAAAATTCCGGGAATCGAAAATCTTTGCTTTTCCGACGGAACCCCTTTTGCCGATAACGAAACAAAGTCCTGGCTGAATTCTTTGAAAAGCTCAGTTGAAAATATTTCTGAACCAGTACTTTCCGGACAGGAAGACGATATTTTTTCAAATGCAGTTATTACTGAAAAAGAAGCAAAAAAGCTATTAAAAGAAAAAAAAGGATATGAAGCTGTTTATTTATTTGAAGAAAAGATATCAGGTTGTTCCTCTTTAAGAGAGAAGCTAGTTTACTTAATTTCACTTGCTAATTTTTTCCTTGAATCAGGCAAACCAGAACAGGCATATCCCCAGCTTAGGAAAATAGAATCATATATAAATGAACATAAACTCTATAAATGGGAACCGGCTCTAGCAGTAAAAGGCTTAACTATAATCTATAAAATTTTTAAACAGGATAAAAATAAGGATCAACAAAACAAAGCAAGCCAGATTTTAGATCAGATTTCAGAAATAAGCCCTTCATCTGGATTTAAAACAGCAGGGATTTAAAAGAACATAACTGAATAACAATAAAGGAGGATGTCATGGAGCAGTCTGTTGCCCCTAAAGAAAGAGTAAACATTACCTATAAACCAGCCACAGGTGATGCAAAGGAAGAGGTTGAACTCCCTCTTAAAATTCTTGTGACAGGAGATTTTACACTTAAGGAAGATGAAAGAACTGTGGAAGACAGAGAGCCGATAAGTATTGATAAAAACAATTTCAATGAAGTGCTCAAAGGACAGAAGCTTGATCTTTCTTTCAATGTTAAAAACAACCTGGACAATTCTGAAGATGAAGAACTTCCGGTTCATCTTAATTTTGAAAACATAAGAGATTTTGAACCTGATCAGATTGTATCAAAAGTTCCTGAACTAAAAGCAATGATGGAACTCAGAGAAGCATTGACCGCATTGAAAGGACCGCTGGGAAATATTCCTGAATTCAGAAAAAAGCTTCAGCAGGCAATATCTGACGATGAAACCAGAGAAAAAATATTAAAAGAACTTGGAATAGAAAGTTAAATTCAGGAGGAACCAATGGCAGAAAACGAAAAAAAAGATCAAAAGGAAGAAAAGCCGGTTGATACCCAGGAGAGTTCTCTTCTTGATGAAATTATTCAGGCTACAAAAATCAAGCCGGGTGATGATGCTTATTCAATAACTAAAACCGGTGTGGAAGCATTTATAGACGAAATATTAAAATCAGGACGCCAGCAGGAAAAACTGAGCAAAGCAGTTGTTGATGATATGATAGCTAATCTGGATAAAAAGCTTTCGGATCAGGTAAATGAAATAATACACCATAAAGATTTCCAGAAACTGGAATCTTCATGGAGATCATTGAAATACCTTGTTGATAACACTGACTTCAGAGAAAATATCAAACTTTCTTTTGTTAACATAAGTAAAGAAGACCTGATTGATGATTTTGAAGATTCTCCTGAAATTCCTGAATCCGGGCTTTACAAAACAATGTATACAGAAGAATACGGCCAGTTCGGCGGACAGCCCTACGGTGCTGTAATAGGTAACTATGATTTCGGCCCGGGACCTCAGGATATAAAGCTTCTTCAAAATATTGCAAGTGTATCCGCAATGGCTCACGCTCCTTTTATTTCAGCTGCTTCACCAGATTTTTTCGGAATCGAATCTTTTGAAGAGCTTCCTAATCTTAAAGATCTTCAATCAATTTTTGAAGGTCCCCAGTATGCAAAATGGAAAAGTTTCAGAGAGTCTGAGGATGCAAGATACGTAGGTCTTACATTGCCTAAATTTATGCTCAGACTTCCCTACGGCGAAGAAACAGTTCCTGCAAAGTCGTTTTCTTTTAAAGAAGACGTATCAAAAGGGAATAACGATTTCTTGTGGGGAAATGCTGCTTTTGCATTTGCAACAAGAATTACAGACAGTTTTGCAAACTACAGGTGGTGTGCAAATATAATAGGCCCCCAGGGAGGCGGTGCTGTTGAAAATCTTCCTGTTTACAATTATGAATCAATGGGATCTGCACAGACAAAAGTTCCAACCCAGGTTCTTTTGTCAGAACGAAAAGAATTTGAACTTGCAGAACAGGGTTTTATAGGACTTACTATGAGAAAAGGAAGCGATAATGCAGCATTTTTCTCAGCAAATTCATGCCAGAAACCTAAATTTTTCGGGAATACTCCTGAGGCAAAAGAAGCTGAAATGAACTACAAGCTTGGGACTCAGCTCCCGTATATGTTTGTTGTAAACAGGCTTTCACACTACATCAAAGTAATTCAAAGAGAAAACATAGGAACATGGAAACAAAGGGGAGATCTTGAAGATGAACTTTCCAAGTGGTTGAGGCAGTATGTTGCTGACCAGGAAAATCCTGCTCCAGGAGTCAGATCAAGAAGACCTTTGAGAAAAGCTGAGATCAATGTGTCTGATGTTGAAGGTGATCCTGGCTGGTACTCAGTTACAATGAAAGTAATGCCCCATTTTAAATATATGGGTGCAAATTTCACTCTTTCACTTGTAGGAAAGCTTGATAAAGACTGATGATCATAAACATCCGGTGTTATTTTTATTAAGTTCTGCAATTTTGTCTGTTTAAACTGTAAATTATATCAGTTTAAAACAATTTAATACTAAACGATGGAATAAAGGAGAATCAATCATGGCAATGACTGGATATATGAAACTGGAAGGTAAAAATCAGGGGGAGATAAAAGGCAGCTGCACTCAGGAGGGAAGAGAAGATATGGTCCTTGTTTACGGGATCAGCCACAACATTGAAATCCCCAAGGATACTCACACCGGACTCCCCACTGGTCAGAGAATTCACCATCCATTTCTTATTACCAAAGAAATAGATAAAGGCTCTCCTTTGCTTTATCAGGCATGCTGCAGCGGAGAACAGTTTAATAATGTCGAAGTAGATTACTACAGAATAAATGAAAAAGGACAGGAAGAACACTATTATACTGTAAAGCTTCAAAATGCTATAATTGTAAGCATGACTACTTATAAACCTCTTACTTTCCTTGAGCAGAATAAACCTTACAAGGATATGGAAGATGTTCAGTTTACTTATGAAAAAATTATCTGGACTTATGAGTCAGACGGAATTGAATCCGAAGATTCATGGAAAACTCCTAAAAGTTAAAAATATGATTGTAACTTAATCTTATTTTGCTGTGCTAAGTTTAAGGTAAATTTGCTTTGTTTTACCAGTATAGCCTTATATTCAAAGCAAATTTACATAACTTCTGGAAGGAGTTTTATTTTGGCAGGAATTACACTGCTTGAAAAACTATATGAATATGAAAAAAATCCTCAGCAGAGAGGTTCCTGGGATACAGCAAAAATTCAGGAGTCTGTTCTTAATCAGCTTAACAGGATCTTAAACTCGAAGCAGAAAACAGCCCTTGCAGCTCCTGATTTTGGGATGCCTGATTTTACAAACATGCCGGGCAGCTTCAGTCTTGAAACATATTCAGATTTCGAATCAACAATAAAAGGAGTCATTGAAAAGTATGAGCCAAGATTAAAAAATGTGAATGTAAGTCATGCAAAAGATGAAAACAGTTTTCTCAGTCTTAAATTCAAAGTAGAAGGAAGAATTATCCTTGAATATTCAAGTATTGAAATTTCGCTTGAAACTGTAATCGACCCTGAAGGTAAAATTAATATAAACGCTTGAAAAGGCAATTATGTTTAGCAAATATTATTCACGCGAACTTAGAAATTTAAGAAATCTTTCAAAGGAATTTTCACTGGCTCACCCTTCTCTTGCTCCTATGCTTGAAGGGACTTCACAAGATCCAGATGTTGAAAGACTTCTTGAGGGAACAGCATATATTGCAGGAATGCTCAGAGAAAAAATTGATGATGAATTTCCTGAGCTGACTCAATCTCTTTTTGAACTGACTTTTCCTCACTATTTGAGGCCTCTTCCTTCGGCAACGGTTTTATCATTTACACCGAAACCTAATCTTATGGAAAAAATAAGTGTAAAGAAAAACAGTAAAATTCAGTCGGTTAAAATTGATGATGAAAACTGTATATTTTCGACTACAAACGATATAGATGTTTTCCCTGCTTATATTTCAGATGTTTCTACTGAAAAAAAACCTGGTCAGGATATTAAGCTGACAGTAAAAATAAAGCTTAAGAATATAAACCTTTCAGGACTTAAAATTAAAAGTTTTAATCTTTTTATAAATGAAGCTTATGATGAAGCATCAGACATTTTTTTTGCACTTCAGAATCATCTTAAAAAAGCAGAACTGACAACCGAAAATTCACCAAGCTCCTCTAAATATATTTTAGATCCTGAAAAAATAAAACCTGGCGGATTTGATGAAAAATCGTCTCTTATCCCATATCCTGAGCAAGCGCACAAAGCATACAGAATTTTACAGGAATACTTCATGCTTCCTGAAAAATTTTTATTTCTGGAAATTCAGGATTTTGATGCGTTTGCTGAAGACAACGAAAATAACGAGTTTGAAATAAGTTTTTATATCGAAAAATTAAATAATTTTAAGGCTGATATAAATAAAAATTCTTTTCTTCTTTTTGCAGTTCCTGGAATCAATCTTTTTGATCATGATGCTGCACCTGTGTCTGTAGATCATAAACAAAGTGAATACAAAATAAATCCGACAGGCTATAAAAATAACAGATATGAAATTTTTTCAATTGAAAAAGTATCAGGCTATACACAGGGATCTGCTTCAAAAAAAGAGTATTATTCTGTATTTGATTCAAAGAAAAATAACGAAAATGCAGGGACATATTCTGTAAAAAGAAGACTCTCCTCAGTTACAAATCAGCAGGACATATACATAAGCACAGGTTATGCTTCAACTGATAAAATGCCTGACAGGGAAACTTTATCAATAAGCCTTTTATGCTCCAGCGGAGACACTGCAAAAATGCTGCAGACAGGAGATATATGTCTTGACACTTCAACATCTCCGGAGCTTTGCACATTCAGAAATATAACACCGCCCACTTCTCCGTTAAGACCCTCGGTAACAAGGGATCTATGGAAATATATGTCACATCTGAGTCTTAATCTTATGAATATAATGGATGAAAATAATCTTAAGGAACTTTTAAGCCTTTATATATTCCCTGAATCAAGAGATCAGAAAAATGTTAAAAAAACAGAAAAAAAAATAGAATCGATTTCAGGTCTAAAAAAAGAAAACACAAATATTTTGTATAAAGGATCAGTCCTGAGAGGCCAAAAAATTATTATATCCGCCAATTCAGGAAATTTTGCATCAAAAGGTGACTTTTATATTTTCGGTTCAGTACTTAATAATTTTTTTTCAGGATACAGTGCAATAAACTCTTTTACCCAGCTTATTCTGCAGGATGACTTAACAGGAGAAGAATTTATATGGGCTCCGAAGCCAGGCGAAAAACAAGTTCTTTAAAAAAAGATCTTAAAGAAAATCCAGGATCTTTTTCTTTTATCCAGGCTGTAAGAATTTTAAAATTTACAGCTTACGGCAGGCCTTTGCTTTCTGAATTTGTTAAAGAGTCTTTAAGAATTACACCTTATCTGTCTCTGGGATTTCCCGGAAGTGATGTTGTCAAAATAGATATCCCTGAAGATAAAGATGAAAAATTTAAAATTATTGCTTCATTTCTCGGGCTTTACGGTCCATCCTCTCCTCTGCCTACATATTATACAGAAGAGCTCATTGATGAAAGATCCGAAGGCGGGTCAGTCAAAAAAGATTTTATAGATATTATTAATTCTCCTTTTTTTGAGCTTTATTATCAGACTGTTGCGAAATACAATCTTTTAATTAAGCTTGAAGATGAACAGGACAAAGATTACAAAAAAAGGCTTTATTCTTTAATCGGGCTTGGTTCAAAAGGATTTACAGACAGTGTTGTTCAAAAAGATAAACTTTTAAGATATACCGGTCTTTTAACTACTTCACCAAGATCAGCTATGGGTCTTAAAACTCTTTTATCTGATTATTTTGACATAAAAAATATTTCAATAAATGAATTTGTTGAAAGAAAAGTTAATATTCCACAAGAACAAAAAGCTTTACTCGGCAAAAAAAATAACTCCCTTGGGAATAACTGTCATATTGGTTCATGCATTACCGACTATTCAGGCAAGTATGCAGTAACTGCATCAAACCTGAGTGAAAAAAGTTTCCATGATTTTATACCTTCAGGAAAAAAATTCAGTGAAATCAAAGATGTAATTAAATTTTACTCAGACCAGCCTCTTGAAGCCGAATTAAGGCTGGAGCCTGAACAAAATGAAATAAAAAAGCCTTGCCTGGGAAAAACCAGATGGAGTGAGCTTGGATATAATACATGGTTATTTTCAGACAATTATGTACTTGAAAATAACAGGGTAAAATTCAGTGCGGAATAAATACCTGAACCTAAGTTGAGCATTTCAAATTTTAGTTTGGCACTTAATAAAATTAAAAATCGAATGCTCGGTCTAAAAAGTTGTGAGATATGGTCACAGGGTATCCTGAAAACTGAAATATAACGTTAAAAAAACAGGAGAAAATAATGTCCCATGATTTAAAGTCCCTTTTATCAAAACTAAATAAGCAGGCAGAGTCATATCTCCACAATGCCGCAGGACTTTGCGTTTCAAGATCAAATTATGAAATAGGCTCAGAACACTTTTTTCTAAAAGCCTCAGAAGATACGTCCGGCGAAATACAAACAATTTTACACTACTTTGATATTGATCCCGGACAGATACTCGGGGAATTAAGCCGCACTCTTGAAGACTTTAAAACCGGGAATACAGGAAAGCCTGTTTTCTCTCCTCTTTTAACAGATTTGTTTGAAAAAGCATGGATGAGCTCATCAATTGATCTTGGGTTAAATCATATAACTTCCGGAGCAGTTTTTTATACATTCCTGCTTAAACCTTCTGCATTTGGATCAGGCGGTTATATAGAAACCTTAAAAAAAATAAACACTGAAACTCTTCAAAAAGATTTTTATAAAATCCTTAAAGATTCAAAAGAAAGAAAAAGTCAATCTAAATCCCAAACCTTTGAAAAACATCCTGTTTCTGGTGAAGAAGGTTTTCTTGAAGCATATTGTGAAGATTTTACAAAAAAAGCTGAACAGGGAAAAATTGATCCTGTCTTCGGTCGTGAAGACGAGATCAACCAGATTGTTGATGTACTTGCCAGAAGAAGAAAGAACAATCCTATTCTTGTTGGAGAACCGGGTGTAGGTAAAACTGCTGTTATTGAAGGCCTGGCTCTCAGAATCACAGAAAAGGATGTTCCTGAAATGCTTTACGGAGTAAGACTTTTTGGTCTTGATATGGGAGCTCTTGAAGCAGGCGCTGGAATGAAGGGTGAATTTGAAAACAGATTAAAAGGCGTACTTGACGAACTCAAAGGCTCACAGCAGCCTGCCATTCTGTTTATTGACGAAGCACACACTCTTATCGGAGCAGGAGGTTCAGCCGGAACATCAGATGCTGCCAATCTTTTAAAACCTGCACTTGCAAGAGGAGAAATAAAGGCCTGTGCAGCTACAACATGGAGTGAGTATAAAAAATATTTTGAAAAAGACCCTGCACTTGAAAGAAGATTTCAACTCATAAAACTTAACGAACCTGATGTTGAAAATACTGTTCTTATCCTCAGAGGGCTGAAACCAGGATATGAAAAAAGCCACAATGTCATTGTAAGAGATGATGCTGTAGTCTCTGCCGCTGAAATGGCTGACAGATATATAACAGCAAGATTTCTTCCGGACAAGGCCATAGATCTTCTTGATACAGCATGTGCCAGGGTTAAAATAAATCTTTCCTCCAGACCTCATTCACTAACTAAGCTTGAAAAGGAAATAGCTGCTGCTGAACGTGAAAAACAGGGTATTGAACGTGACAGCAGAAACGGACTCGAAACTGATGATGAAAGATACCAGGAGATTATAATAAAAATTGAAGAAAATAATAAACAATACAGCAAAATACATGAAAAATGGACAAAAGAAAAAGAACTTGCTTTTGAAATAATAGAAATCAGACAAAAATTTATAAATGAAAACAATAATGCTGATTTAAAAAATGAATTAAAAGAAAAAATCAGATCTCTTTATGATTTTCAGGATAATAATCCTTTAATTAAAGTAGAAGTCGATCCTGATGTTGTATCAAAAGTTGTTTCAGACTGGACAGGAATCCCCCTTGGTAAACTAAAAAGGGATGAGGCTGAAACAGTTCTTAATATGGATAATCTTTTAAAAGATCGGGTAAAAGGACAGAACCAGGGGCTTGAACTAATCTCAAAAGTTATTAAATCTGCTAAATCCGGTATTAAGGACCCTGTGCAGCCAATGGGTATATTTCTTCTTGCCGGTCCAAGCGGAGTCGGGAAAACCGAAACCGGTCTTGCTGTTGCAGATCTTCTTTTCGGAGGAGAAAACAATATTATTACAATTAATATGAGTGAATTTCAGGAAAGACATTCAACTAGCCGTCTTATAGGTTCTCCTCCGGGATATGTAGGATACGGAGAAGGCGGAATGCTTACTGAAGCAGTAAGGCAAAATCCATATTCTGTAGTTCTTCTTGATGAGGTTGAAAAAGCACACCCCGATGTACTTAATCTTTTTTATCAGGTTTTTGACAAAGGTATTTTAACAGACGGTGAAGGAAAAGAAATAAATTTTTCAAATACTGTAATCATTCTTACCTCAAACCTTGGTACAGATATAATTACAGAGATGACAGGTGAACAGGATCAGCCTGAAATTGAAATTGTAACAGAGACTGTAAGACCAATACTTTCAAAACATTTTAAGCCTGCTCTTCTGGCCAGAATGACTGTAGTTCCATACTTCAGGCTTAACAGTGAAGCTGTTGCAAATATAGTCAGACTCAAAATTTTAAAGCTTAAAAACAATCTTTATAAAAATACAAAAATGGAACTTGAGTTCAGCCAGAATGTAATAGATCAAATTACAGCAAGATGCACAGAAGTTGAAACTGGAGCAAGAAATATAGACTTTATTCTACAAAGTAAAATCCTGCCTGAAATTTCTGAACAGGTTCTTGTCTCTTTAAGCAAAGAAGGCTTTCCGGAAAAAGTAAAGATTGAAACAGATGATGAGGGCAATTTTAAAATACTTTTTTCTGAAACCTAATTTAAGTTGGAAAAACGGAGCAGATATCTATGGCAAAAAATGTTTGGATTACAATGGTGGATGAAGACAATGATCAGGCAGGATTAATCTATTCAAAATTAAGTGAATACGGTCTTAATGTTCAGGGAAGCATTTTCCAGGATAATATAGAAAAATTGGAGTGGGCTCTTGGTCTTGATAAAATAAAAAAATCAGATTTGTGGATTATATGCGGATCTAAAAAAACAATTTTTAAAGAAACTGTTATGTTCGGACTTTCTGCTTCAGCCATTGCTGTAAAAGCTTATAAAGGCGATAATTTTCCCGTAATGATAGTTTCTGAAGATGATATAGTTGATAATGATCTTCCACTGCCTCTTAAAAATGCTGTTGTAATATCAGCTACAAATTCATCTTTTCAGGCTAAAGCTGCAGCTAAAGCAAACCTCCCTTTTAAAAAAACAACAAAGGAATACAGAATAAACCTTATCCCGATTATAGGTTCAGGTCTCTGGGCTGAAGCAGGACCTTGTGAAAATTCATGGGACGGTATTCTTGCAGGAGTTTCTGATTCCGGTTCAGTAGATGCCCTTGGAATAGGTGAAAAATCGGTAATACCTGAAAAAACGGTTCTTGAATATCCTGTGCGTAACATGAAAATTGAATTAAACAGTAAAGAGTTTACTGCGTGGGGTTCAAAAAATATTATTAATAAAGATCAATCTGCTTTCTTCAGAATAAAAGGACATCCGTCATCATTAATTTTTGGAAGCTTTGATGAAAACAATCCAGCGGTATATATTATAGATCTTTACAACACATAAACCTTAAAAGGTTATTTATAATAAGCGTTGAACGTCGATATTTATTCTAAAAAGAACATACAAAAAATGTTCAGGGAAAAAAAATGGCTGACAATAATAAAAAATTCTCTTTTGTTTCAAACTCAATGCCCGGAGATACATTCGGCGTAGTCAGGTTCAGAGGAAATGAGGGGCTTTCAAGACTATACAGATTTGAAATTGAGCTTATTTCCAAAGATAATGAACCGGATCTAAACGAGCTTATTCAAAATCCTGCAAAATTTACTATTCTTCGTGAAGGCGGTAATATAAGCTTCAGCGGAATTCTTTCCGAATTTGAACAGATGCATCAGGTGGGAGACTACTCATTTTACAAAACAGTGCTTGTTCCAAGATTATGGTGGCTTAGCAGAACAATGCACAATCAGGTTTTTATAAAAAAAGATCTGAAAGAAATTATCGAATCTGTATTAAAAAGCGGCGGACTTGACGAAAACAGTTTTGAATTGAAATTTGATCAGAACAACAAATTATACTCTTCATTCGATTATGTATGTCAGTATAATGAGACACATCTGAACTTTCTCGAAAGATGGCTTGAAAGCAAGGGATTATACTACTACTTTGAGCAGACCGGGCACGGAGAAAAACTTATAATAACTGACTCAAAAATTTATCATTCATTCTCAGATGAAGGTAAAGAGATGATATATTCTCCTCCTTCGGGTCTTGATGATTATTCCAGAGAAGAAATTATAAAAAGTTTTTCATGCAGACAGCAGCTTATACCGGGCAAAGTAGTATTAAAAGATTACAACTATGAAAAACCTTCTCTTAATATTGAAGCTTCAGCAGAAACCAAAAGTGAAGGAAAAGGCGAAGTTTATATTTACGGCGAAAATTTTAAAACTCCTGAGGAAGGTAAAATTCTTGCTGAAATAAGAGCTGAAGAACTTAAATGCAGGGAAAAAACATATCACGGCGAAAGCACCATTCCCTATATTAAACCCGGCTTCAAATTCAGTCTTAATAATCATTACAGAAACTCTTTTAATACAATTTACCTTACAACCGAAGCTTTTCATGAAGGCAGCCAGGCATCCTTTATGCTTTCCGGACTTTCTTCGGGTCTGTCTGAACTTGAAAAAAGCCAGTTTTATCTTAATACTTTCACAGCTATTGAGAATAATGATGATATTCAGTTCAGACCTGAAAGAAAAACAAATAAGCCTAAATTCAGCTCAACACTGAATGCAAAAATTGATGCATCAGGATCAGGAGAATATGCTGAACTTGATGAATACGGCAGATATAAAGTAATTCTTCCTTTTGATATTACTGGCAGGGAAGGCGGGAAAGCATCTGTCTGGATAAGAATGATGCAGCCGTATGCAGGAGCAAATCAGGGAATGCACTTTCCCCTTCATAAAGGAACAGAAGTTCTCCTTAATTTTATAGACGGAGATCCTGACAGACCTGTAATTGCTGGTGCCATACCTAATACGGACACAAAAAGCCCTGTAAGCGGAACAAACCAGACAAAATCGATTATAAAAACAGGAAGGGGGATCAATGAAGGCAATGATTCCCAATCAGAATTCTTGTCCTATTACAAAGATAATTTTATTGAATTTGATGACAAAGAAAATAATGAAACAATAAGAATCCATTCCGGCAACAATCTTTGGCTGGAATCGTCCGGGTCAGCAATTTATGATATAGGCGGCCCTATACAAAAAGATGAAGTCCCTGAAGATCTTCAGCCTCTCTGGGAAAAATTTTATGGAGGCGATCCTGATTTTAATCCTGAGGGGTTTTTTGATTATAATAAAAACAGTTCTGAATTAGGTTCTTTTAAAGAAAATGTCAGAAAAGGAACAGTTCAAATTGCAAAAGGCGATACCTTCAATACTCAGGATGGTAATATATATGATTTCGGGGGTTACTGGAATTATAACCTGGGAAACAGTTATGAAGAAAACCATATGGTTCAGGCTGTGAGTGACAAAGGTGACGATTCAGAAATTACCGAAGGTAAACTCAATGAATATTTCCCCGAGGACAAAGCTGATAAAGGAGGTCCTGGCTTTTCTGAGATAAAACATCTTGAGGATTACGAAAACAATGTATGGGTTACAAAAAATATTAAAGGAGCTTCTTACGAATACTCAGCTGAGTCTCCCTCAGTAGAAGTGAATTACAAGTGCGATACATATGAATATAAATATGGCGGCCGAACTGAAGAATATAAATTTACAGGAGACGGCGGGAAACTGTATGAAATGACAAGTGAAGCCGGAGACACTGAAGAATATATTTATGACCGTGAATCACATAAAATGTCTGCATATACATCAAAATCATTCGACGGGGGGGAAAAATCGGAATATAACTTTACCAGATGCGCAGAAGCTTCTGCTGCTATAAATTTCGGTGCTTCTGCAGCTTTTTCTCTTTCTTTTGATGCTTCAGCAAAACTTGATATTTCATTTAGTTCTTCTGTAAATATAGATATAGCATTCAGCGCTGCAATAGATATTAAAACAGGTGTAGGTATAGGTCTTGACCTTGATTTAAGAAAAGGCGGAGCTTTTAAATTAGACCCCAGCGGTAAGCTTGAATTTGATGGAATCGGAATTACAGCCAGAAAACAGGCAAAACTTGAAGCAGAAAAAAATCTCATAGAAATATATACTAGCCTAATACAAATAGGCAAAATAGGTGCCGAGCTTAAGAAAAGGAAACTTCTGCTTCATAAAACCGATATTACTCTTTCCAAAAAAGTTCTTAATGTAGAAAAAACCGGCTTAAATATAATTTTTTAGGATAAAATGAAAATATACAGACCATTACAGATAAGCTTCAACAGCAGAGTCCTTGAACAGGACAGAAAATTTTATTTTACCGCTTCAGCTTCGATGGGTATAGAACTTGAAACAGGTAATGAACTTCTTGATATTAATTATCTTAAAGATATGTTTGAAGCAATGGGAGACAACCCTCTTCCGGATCCGGGGATGCCTAAACCCAAAGGAGAATTTATTGTTTCAGGGAGCTTTTACCCTCCGGGTAAAAAACCGGTAAAAGGAGGGGAAGTAAAGGCAGAAATAGGTAACCTTTCAAAAACACTTTATATTTTCGGGAAAAGATACTGGAAATCAGGATTGCCATCAGAACCCGAAGAAATTGAGGAAATGCCACTTGATTACAAGTATGCTTTCGGAGGAAAAGATTTTAAAAAAAATACCGATGGAATAGGATACCTTGACGGAATTCTTCCCTGTATTGAATACCCTGGCAAGCTTGCAGGTTCAAAAAACGATACACCGGACCCTGCAGGGTTAAGCCCTCTTTTGCCCATGAATCCTTTACGTATGAAATATAATGGAACATATGACTCTGATTATATGCTTAAATACTATCCTGGTTATCCTGCTGACCATGACTGGAGATATTTTTTAAATACACCTCCGGATCAATGGAATAAAGAATTTTTCAAAGGCGATGAAACTTTTTATTTAAAAAATATGCATCCGGAAAAAAGCATTCTTAAAGGAAAACTCCCCGGATTATACCCAAGATGTTTTTTAGATCTGGCAAAAAAAAATTCTGACAGTTTAACTGAACTTTTGCTTAATCTTGATACTGTATGGTTCTTCCCTGACAAACTAATATGTCTTCTTATATTCAGAGGGGTGGCTGAAGTTGAAGATGATGAAGCAGAAAGTATTACAAACATTATATTAGGATATGAAAAATTTTCTGATGAAAAAAAAAGCATAAGTCATTATAAAGCTGCTTTGGAAAAAAGAAAATACAGTGATGATGATCTCTTAAACAATCTTAAAACAAAAGATCTGATTCCTGAAGGCTGCAAAACTGCAATGGAAATACTTACAGATGTTCCTGAAAATGAAAACGAAAGCGAATTTTCAAAAAACATAGATCAACTCTGCATTAATTTGCAAAAAAAAATTGGTGAAAAAACAGATGACTCTGTTTCTCTTGCTCAAAAAAATGCAGACTTTAAAATGCCGCCAGACAAAATACTTGAAAGTATGCCAGAAGATCAAAAAACGCTTTTGTTCTCCAAAGATGCAAAACCGAATTTAAAAGAAATGATGAAAGAACACTCTGATCCAGATACTGATGCTGAAAACTTTAATTCAGTACTCGAAAACCTTATCCCCGGAATAACTGATAAAAAAAATAAAAATATTGATTTGTCAGACTTCTCTTTTGATAAAATTGATGAAATTTTAAATGAAACAGAGATTTTAACCGAAGAAAAAATATCCCATGCAGAAAAAATTATTAATAAAGAATCAGATAACATTAAAAATTTTTTAACTGGAAAAATTAAAAACACAGAAGCTCAGATTGAATCATTAAAAAACAATACAAATTTCAAAGAAGATCATGAAAGCATAAAAGCTCTTGAGGAAACAAAATCAAAACTAACTGAATCTATAAAAGAAATTGAAAATTTAGATTTTCAAAATTCTGAAGTAAAAGGAGAACTGCCAAGATTTAATTCAGAAGAAATAAAATATTCTGCTGAAAAATCATATTCTGATTTTAACCCTGCTTTAATGGAGGCTCTTAACCATCTTAATTCATTAAAAGAAACTGAACCTGATTTAGAAAAATCTAAAAAAGCTGAAAAAAAAACAAATGAAATTATCAACCAAAGTACAGATCAAATAAAAGAAAGTTTTA
>Ga0136557_1001299_pt1 | contig 16422 bp, 13 predicted proteins | sample AntRauTorckE6832_FD_104796 | JGI IMG/M metagenome (GOLD analysis project Ga0136557, IMG submission 104796) | Saline lake microbial communities from Rauer Islands, Antarctica - Metagenome Torckler E6 #832 | ecosystem: Environmental > Aquatic > Non-marine Saline and Alkaline > Saline | place...
GATAGAAAATAATCTAAGCGATAAAAATAGCTAACACAGAGCATTTTAATTCTTCAGTTCGTCCACAACCCAGTGGTAATGGGTGGTAACGAGAAGTACGCTTAATCCGGAAGAACCATAATTTTTAGGCATAACAGGACCTCCTTCAAATCTTGCAAGATACGTCACAAATACGGTGGTGCCAAAAGTAAAATTCAAGGTAACTATTCAGGAGCACCCCATCTTGTCCCATTTAAGCCTTCTCGAATAGCACAAGTATGCTTCGAAGTCCCAAATGAGCCAATATAGAGCACTCCTGAACAGTTACAATTCAAGCTCATTACCAACCAAACTCAGCTGATCGACCCAAGAGTCTGCCGTGTTGTTTTCCTGGGACGCCATAAACCCATCCCTGGGGGCTTAGCTGCAGCCGTCGGGGCTGCAGATACCCATGAAAACAACACAGCAGACTCCTTGCCCTTGAGTGCTTCGAGCTGAGTTTCGTTGGTAATCAAGAAGTAAAATTCAAAGATAAAGAGTCGCACCCTCTTCCGATTGTGCATATATAATAGCAAATAAAATTATTTTTTCAAACATACATAAAAAGTAACATAAAGGTGTTGACACTTTGTTTGCTGGAATTATTTTATTGTCAAACACGAAAAGACGAAGAAACACAAATGAGGATAGTATATGAGAGTTTATGGAAAAGGTGGAGATGTCAAAGAGACATGTCCAAAGATTGATACGCAAAACGTAACTTTATAGAAAAGGAGGTTCGGTTATGTGGACAAGCACAGGAGATATTAACAGAATGTTTGGCGCCATGGATCTGCTTCGCTCCAGAATGAACAGGGTGTTAACTGATTTCGACAGATCCTATAGTGATGATGTGGGCTGGCGTTTAGCCGCCGATGGGGCACCGAGAACCAACCTCTATGACAGTGGCGATCATTTTGTGGTCGTTGCCGAAGTTCCGGGTATGGCAAAAGACGAAATTGATATCAAAGTGCAGGGAAATTATTTGGAATTAAGCGGTACACGCAACAAAGAAATCCCTGAAGGATACAAAGTACATAGAACGGAAAGTCCGGCATCAACCTTTACTCGGAGCTTTACCATACCCTCCGATGTTGATGTGGAAAAAGTACAGGCTTCGCTGCGGGATGGCTTGCTGACACTTACGTTGCCAAAAGCCGAGGCGGCTAAGCCAAAACAGATTGATATTCGATAATGGATACCTTGGAAGTAAGAGATAAAAGGGAGGTGTAGATATGAGCGATCGAGCAGAATTGACCAGAGTAGAGGAATCAATGCCCGAAAGAACGCAGCAGCTGCCAACCATAACACCTGTTGTGGATATCTTTGAAAACGATGATGAAATTTTGTTGCATGCCGATATGCCCGGGTTGAAAAAAGAGGCAATTTCCATAAATATTGACAATGGCAGGCTTGTTCTCTCTGGTACTCGTACCCTGGAGAAATCGGGCGCGGTGAGTTGGGAGGAGTTCGGCGATGTAGAATATCGCCGGGTTTTCTCGGTGCCCCAGACCATATATGTTGCCAAGGTTAATGCCGAGCTGAATAATGGTGTGCTCAAATTGCAAATGCCGAAATTTGAAAAGGCCAAGCCACGCCAGATAGAGATTAAAGCAGAGTAAGCTGCATACACTTTTCTGTGCTGGAAGACAAAGGGGGGAATCATTTGTATATGATTCCCCCCTTTGTTGTATCGCCGACGGGCATGATTATGGTAATCTGCAGTATAATAAGATTCCCGGAAAAGCAGGATAGGAAATAGGTAACTGCTCATAGGGTACCAGGGTTTCCCGCGATCAGCCTGGCTTACATATGATCAATACGTATGACCAATACGCTTCACCAGTCTGATCGTGAAGGTAAGCGTAAGACTCTGAATCTCCGGCACCTTGCAAGCAGTTACAAATACGGGGTTAGTTACATTACGTCGCTTCCTCCATAAGTAGTTACGAAAATAGACGCTCGAGTACAATATGGTCGGGTCGCAATACGCAGGTTTCGTATGCCTATACCGTTAGAGAAAGCAAAACTCCCGTTCACCTTGATCCTGTTACGCTTGCGGCCACTCCTGCGGGGGCTCGGAAAGCTGCGTGGAACGCCCGAGGCAATTGCCGGTGGATTCGCCGTCGGGCTTTTTCTGGCGCTGACACCCACCATTGGTGTGCAACTGATAATAGCCGTTTTCCTGGCCACGTTTTTAAAGCTCAGCAGGCCCGCCACCCTTGTTTCAGTGATGGTGACTAATCCTCTGACGATTCCGCCCATTTTTACCTTTAATTACTGGGTCGGCAAAGTGTTTTTTGACGGCCCTTCGGTGAGCGAAGTCTATGGTCATCTAATGGGCATTACATCAGAAATTGCAAAAATGAATATCTGGCAGGTGGGTGAGCAGGTGATGGCTTTTGCCGAGATTGGCCGGGATATGCTGATCCCGCTTTTCTTTGGAAGCTTTGTCGTGGCATCTGTTGCTGCGGTGCTTTCCTATGCTCTCCTATTCCGTGTGTTCAGCTTTTTGCTGACGCATAAAAAGCGAAAGAAGGTGCGGCGCGGGCACAACAGTGCCGCAGCCGAAGAAAAGATGAACGGCGAAACATGAAACATCGATGCAAACTTTTTTTTGTCTTCCTGATGGTGGCGATTATGGGCCATGGCTGCGATAATCAACAAGAAACGGCCACTCCGGCAAATGAGAAAACGGTGCAGCAATCCTCGCCAAAGCGTATTGTCGCCCTCGGCGACAGCCTGACCGCCGGCCTGGGCGTCGATCCGCGCAAAAGTTATCCCGCGTTGGTGCAAAAGCGGCTGGAAGAGGACGGCTATGATTTTCGGGTGGTTAATGCTGGTGTGAGCGGTGAAACCAGCAGTGGGACACTATCACGCCTTGATTGGATACTGGGGCAGGAGCCGAAGATCGTCATCCTGGTGATAGGGGCCAACGACGGTCTGCGTGGTATTGACACGGCCCATGTGGAGAGCAACATAGATGCAATTCTCCTTCGGTTGAAAGCAAATGATATCGTCACCGTATTGGCGGGCATGAAGATGGTGCGAAATCTCGGTGAGGACTATACTCGCCGGTTTGATGCAATCTATCCGCGGCTGGCAGAGAAACACGAGGTTATTTTTATGCCTTTTTTTCTCAAGGATGTTGCCGGTATTGCCTCACTGAACAGTGATGACGGTATACATCCCAATGAGCAGGGCTATATGGTCATAGCAGATAATATTTATCCCTATGTGCTTCGTGCCGTAGAAAAACTGCCCGATGCGGCCCCTCAATAAAGAACACAGAATCTTTGGCAGATGACTCCACGCCCCACCACATCACCCGTTCTGTAAGCATGGATAGTATCGTTGACGCTCTTTTTATGCTGTTTAAATCCGGTTGACGTTGAAGGCCTCACTCCATCCGTCGAGCAGTTTGTCTGTTCGGTTGGCCAGCCGTTGTGATATGATTTCGGCGAGGCGTTCCATAAAGATATATCCCACATCTGAATGCTGTTGAAAAAAGCTTCGCACTTTATCAGCGGGGAGAGCGCACACCTTGGTGGGTTCGGCGCAGACAGCTTTTGAGGTATATTGCCCGGCAGGGGTGAGCGCGGACCAGCCAAAAATTTCACCGGGCCCGATGGCATCAATGATGATTTCTCGCTCCACTGTGTCGGTTTGAGTACGTGCGTATTCTTCGAATTGAACGTCGGTTTTCAGGATTTCATCCCTGACGACAAGAACCAATTCCACTTCTCCGTTGAGTACACCATAAATGGTATCGGCTTTCTCTCTATCCTGGAAAATGGTTCTGCCTGAATCGAACTCCAGCACCTCGGTATATTGACCAATTTCAGCCAGATGGCTCTGTTCGATACCTGAAAAAATGGCCAATCTTGAAATCATTTCGTTTGTATCCATGTGCTCCCCTCTTCACGAAAAAGTTTGTTGTGAAGCAAATCACATGTCGGTATGGCATCAGCCGATGATGTGTTGCAAGTACCCCTAATAGTACTATATACTTTCAGGACAATATGGTGAAGTGATAATTTTGCCGAGCCTTTGAATGGAGTATTCGACTGTGAAGGTAGAGGTTGCAGGTAACTTGATTTTTAGAAGAAGATGCTAATTTTATAAAAAATGTAACTATATATGGGAAAAAATAAGCTTGAGTAGTGCAGTTGGACAACCTCCTAATGATTGCAATGGAACAATTTATGGGTTAGGATGCAGTGAGTATTGATCGGCATTCGCAGGTATCATCGAAAGATGAGCTCAACCAGGGGAGTAACCCTGAAAAAAGACTTCATTATGGAACCAGACAAACTCTATATCCTTTTGTTTAGCATTCACGGACTTATACGAGGCGAAGCGCCTGAACTGGGGGTTGATGCCGATACCGGAGGCCAGGTGAAATATGTCCTGGAACTTGCCAGGGCTCTGGGGGAGCTTGATGAAGTAGGACAGGTTGATCTGTTTACCCGGCGTATCGAAGGTAAGTCCGTTGCATCCGACTATGGAGAGCCCATTGAACAGCTTTCGGAAAAGGCGCGGATTGTCCGGATACGCTGCGGCGGCAAGAAATATATTCGCAAAGAGTTGCTCTGGCCGCATCTTGAAGAGTTTATCGACAATACCATCCGTTATCTAAAGACGCAGGAAAGAACTCCCGATCTTTTCCATGGCCATTATGCCGATGCCGGCTATGTTGCTCATGAACTGGCCAATGCCTTTGATGCACCGCTGGTCTTTACCGGGCATTCCATGGGGCGCAACAAAAAAAACAAGCTGCTGGCTGATGGTCTTGCCGAAAAACGCATTGATGACCACTATAAAATGTCCACTCGCATAATGCGGGAAGAGGAAGTCATAGAACATGCCAATCTCATTGTTACGTCTACCCAGCAGGAGATAGATAAGCAATACGGGTTGTATGAAAATGGTACAAAGCCAAACTATGCCGTCATCCCTCCGGGCATCGACCTGGAAATATTCTATCCCTATTACGATGTGCAGCTGGACAGCGATCTGCTCAACGAGGAGGTCAAGCAGACCCGGCGCACTCTGCTCAATGAGTTGAATCGTTTCTGGGCAAAACCGGACAAGCCCTTCATCCTGGCACTCTGCCGGCCTGATCATAGAAAAAATATAACCGGACTCATTCAAGCCTACGGTGAGGACAGGGAGTTGCAGGCCATTGCCAATCTAGCCATTTTTGCAGGGATACGAGGCAGCATCAGTAAGATGGAGGAGAATGAGCAGAATGTCCTCACCGATATGCTGCTCCAGATGGACAAGTATGATCTTTACGGCAAGCTTGCTATTCCGAAAAAGCACAATTTTGCCACTGAAGTTCCAGAACTTTACAGATTGTGTGCTGAAACACATGGCGTTTTTATCAATCCCGCCCTTGTCGAGCCCTTTGGCATTACCCTGATCGAGGCCTCAGCCTGTGGTCTGCCGATCGTGGCGACGGATGATGGAGGCCCCCGAGATATCGTCGCCAATTGCGACAACGGCATTCTGGTGAATGTCGCCGATACCGGGCAAGTAGCCTCGGCTCTACGTTCACTTCTGGTGGATAAGGAGAAGTGGGATCATTATTCAAATAATGCCATCAACGGGGTTCGCAAGCATTATTCCTGGCATGCTCATTGTAAAACGTATCTGGAGAATATCTATAAGCTCCTTCCCGAACGCAAAGGACAGGACCAGGTTGAGGAAGAAACTTCGGGTACTCGCAGGCGGCCTTCATTCGGAAAGCGTCTGACCGCTGTCGACCGCCTGCTCATTACCGATATCGATGATACTCTTGTCGGGGATGATGACAGCATGTATAACCTGTTCCACCTCCTGGAGAATCATGAGCAGGAGCTTGCCTGGGGAATGGCCACTGGTCGCAGCCTGGAATCAACCATAGAGGCCATGACCGAATATGATATTCCAACACCGGATATTCTCATATGTTCGGTGGGCACGGAAATATATTATGGACCGGATTTGCGTATGGACAAGGGGTGGTATAACTATCTTGGGTATCAGTGGAAACCTGAAGAGATCAAAGATGTGCTGAGCCGGTTTGATTTCCTGGTTTCTCAGGAAGCAGAGGGCCAGCGCAGCTATAAAATCAGTTATTATCTTGAGGATAAAGAAGGACGTTTTGAGCAAATCAAGCAAGCCCTGGCGGAGCATAAGCTGCGCTGTCATGTCAATTACTGCCGGGGCCAATTTCTCGATATTCTCCCGGTCCGGGCCTCGAAGGGCAAAGCCATCAACTATATCCGCTATAAATATGAGTTTTCTTCCCGTTATGTCATGGTTGCCGAAGATTCCGGCAGTGAAGAAGATATGATTTCAGGTCAGAATAGAGGCCTGGTTGTCGCTAATTACAGCGATGAGATGGAAAAGTTCAAGGGCAAACAAAATATATATTTCAGTCCTGGTAGCTATGCTGCCGGTATCATAGATGGTCTGTATCAGTATGGATTCCTGCAACGCTAGGAGGCCGTCCGGAAATGCCTATTCTCGGACAGCCTCCTGGTGACGAATCATTTTCTTTCAAGTGATGCCGCCAGAGGTTTAAACTGCAGATGGTAGAGCATCTCCAGGTATCTATCGGTCTCCTGGCGCTCAAGATCCGTGGCATATTTCCAGAAGCCGTAGATGCAGGTCAGCGTCAACAACCTTCTGGCGTAGCGTTTCCAGGTGTATTTTTCCTCGACACGCTGTATTGCTCCATTTGAAAGTGTGTCCCAGTATCCTGGATCCTTGTCACACTGCTCAAAAAAGTCGGCAATGCGCTGGGCTGTGTGTTCTCCATGATTGGGATTGATGTGGAATCCCGAGCGTTTGTCAACAATGATCTCCAGGGGCCCGCCATACTGGGTTGCAAAGGTCGGCAGCCCCGATGCCATGGCTTCGATAACCGTAAGGCCAAAGGCTTCGAAGAAGGCCGGCTGGACGAATGCCCCTTTTTTGTCGGCGATATAGCGATAGAGTTCGCCGCTCAAATTCTTGCCCAGCCTTTTGCCAAGCCATCGCACTTGGGAGTCAAGGCCGAACTCTTCGAAAAGATGGTGGATTTTGTAGATCTGCTCTCGTTCTTCATCATCTCCGGAGCTGTCTGGATGGACGGTGCCGCCGATGATAAGAAGGTTGGCGTGTTGGCGCAGTTTGTCATTTCCGGCATAGAGCTCCACCAGACCCGAGAGGTTTTTGATTTTGTCGAGTCGGGCCATGGAGAAAACAATAGGCTTATCGCTTTTTTCTAAATTGCCCCTGCTGTCTTCGATATCGCGACCGAAAAGGAGCTGCTCGATTTCTTCGTGCAGGTCAAGGTGCCGTTGTTCCCGCTGCGTGAAAGGAAAGTAGACTTTTTCATCGGCGCCCGGCGAGACGATGTTGAATTTCGGGTCAAAGACATCGATGCCGTGGATGATCCGCTGGAGACCAGGCATGGAAAAGGAGGCATAACTCTCATACTGACCAACAACATCATGTGATCCGGCAATTTCCTGAAAGGTCGAGGTGATAATAAAATCCGCTGAATTCATGGCAATGAGATCCGCAGTGAACTGGCAGGAAAAGTGGTAATGTTCTTCCATGTCCTTCCAGTACAGGGCGGAATAGAGATATTTGGTCTTTTCCAGGGCATGGGCGATATTGCATTGCGTTACTTTCAACCTGTTGGAAAGCAGTGTGGCCACAAGGTTGCCGTCGGAGTAATTCCCGACAACAAGATCTGGGCGTCTCCCCAGCTTCTCCAGCATGGTTTTTTCAGCTTCTTTGGCAAAATCTTCCAGATAGGGCCATACTTCAAACCTTGAAATCCAGTGGGGCACCACGGAGCCGTCGAGGTTCCTGAAGGGGACCCGAATGATACGGACATTATCGGTTCCCTCGACGTGTTCTTCCGCCTGGTCACAGGTGGTTTCCCCCGCCTCCGGTATAAGCCTTGTTATGATGAGGATTTCCGGCCGAATATCGAGGCCCTGTTTGTAGAGTCGGTCTTGCATTTCACGTTCCAGGGCTTTGACCTGGTCGAGGATGTAGACAATTTGGCCGCCGGTATCCGGCAATCCAAGAACATTTTCCTGGCCGAAGTAGCCATGCGGGGAAAGGATGGCCAGATTAAAAATCATTGGGACTCTACGTATGAATCTCTCCAGGTTCTGGTTATCCGGAGCCTCCATAAGATCGGCAAGGATGCTGAAGCTTTTTTGAATCCCCTCAATGGATCTTCCCCAGCCGGCCTCAAAACCGAAGCTGCGCAGCGTGTCCTTGACATCATTCCACTCCTTGTCCGGCCCCTGGGTGTCAAGATATTCCATGCCGCTGACAAGTGCGCTGCGCAATGCATCAACGCCGGTGATTTTGGTGTTGATCATAAATGGTTCACCGGCATACCCATGGACCCGCAGAAAGTTAAAGAGCAGTTCATCGCCTTTGGTTAATACATTGGTTAGTCGGCTGGAAAAACGGCGGTTGAGAAAATCGACACCGTGGCCAATGGAGCGTACCTGGTTCATCTTGGGAAAATCACGCTCAAATGGGGCAAAGTCGATCTCCAAAAGAAAATTGTCCTCTTTGCCGGTAACAAACGCCTCTTTTGCTAGGAGGAAATCACGAACCCCGATCTCTTCAAGGGTAGCTGTTGTAAAATCGTAGCGCAGATAGTGCCAGGCCGCGACCTTCGGTCTGATGACTAGATAGAACAGTGTCTCGGTTTGCAGCGCCTCCTGAGCTTTGCGCAGAGCTTTCCCCAGTGGGGAGGAGAGGATGTCCTGACGGTCATGCGTATTCGAGAATGCCACAAGATCATCCCACAACTCTCCGCCGAGTATCAAGTTTTGCCGGCGATCCTTGAATGCTGTGAAGACATCGTGGAATAGTTTCGGATTTTCTGCAAAGTAGCTCTGGATCTGGTGCAGGATCATAATGTTTTCCTGTGTGCTGGTTGAGGGTGTTTTTAGGATGTGTCAGTAGAGACGTTTTATGATGCAATGAGGATTGTCTGAGGGTATGTTTTGCCATAATGCTATGTTTGTCAATAAGTTTTTCGAATTGCTGTTTCGAAATACCATAGAGGCGTTGCATGAAGATTTTGGGTAACTATTCAGGTGGGAGCACCAAATTGGCATAACCACCGAGTTGTAACTGTTCAGGAGTGCTCTATATTGACTCATTTGGGACTTTGAAGCATACTTGTGTTATTCGAGAAGGCTTAAATGGGACAAGATGGGGTGCTCCTGAATAGTTACGATTTTGGTATATTTGGTATAGTAAGGGTTGCGGATATCCGTTGAAGTGTAAAGTGTTTAGTGTAGAAGTGTTTTTATTGTCCAGGCGGCGCATGGTGAGATCCCGCTTTGGGGCGGCAAGTTGATGGGGGATGAGATGGGAAAAGATAATGGTTTTGTTATGGTGGGAATAGGTGAGCTTTTGTGGGACATGCTGCCACAGGGCAGGCAGTTGGGAGGTGCGCCGGCAAATTTTGCCTGTCATGCGACACGACTTGGCAGCCATGGTGTAGTGGTGAGTGCTGTCGGTAATGACGCCAATGGTGCTGAACTTCTCGATGTTTTGCGGGAAAAGGGTGTTGATTGCCGTGTCGCTACCTCCGGTTACCCCACGGGAACGGTCGAAATAACAATGGATGAAGGCGGTGTTCCATCGTATACAATCCATGAGAATGTGGCCTGGGATCATATCCAACTTCAGGAGTCCGATGTGGCCCTGGCGGAGAGGGCCGATGTCCTCTGCTACGGTTCGCTGGCTCATCGCAACAGAGATTCCGCCGATTCCATCCGGCGATATATCAGCAGTACCTCTGCCCAGTGTATACGGCTTTTTGATATTAATCTGCGCCAGAATTATTATAGCAGCAGGATCGTAGACACATTGCTGGAGCGTTCCACCGTTGTCAAACTCAACGATGAAGAGCTCGTAGTGGTTGCCGATTTCCTTGGACTCTCCGGTTGTGAGACACGGCTTCTCGACCAGATTCTGGAACGATACAAACTCGATCTGATAATCCTGACCAAGGGCGAGTTCGGCAGTAGATTGTTTTCTCGAGACCATGGAGACTCAATCCGGCAAGGCAGGGCCGTTGAAGTCGTTGACACGGTGGGAGCAGGTGATGCCTTTGGAGCAGCGGTTGCCACCGGACTGTGTCACGATATGGCCCTGGAGACTATCCATCTCTTTGCAAGCAATGTGGCAGCGTATGTCTGCAGCCATGCGGGAGCGACACCACCGCTGCCGCCATTGCCCGAGTTGATGGTCGATCGCTGAGACTCCTTTCTTCATGTTTTCTCCACAAATCACGATGCAAGGGTGCCTTCCAGATGACCACCGGAGAGATCCTTGGCAATCAGTTCGGCATAATGGCCGTTGAGCTGCATGAGCGCATCGTGACTTCCCCGTTCGATAATGCGCCCGTGCTTCATCACCAGGATAGTGTCGGCCCGGCGGATGGTGGAGAGCCGGTGGGCAATGACCAGGGAGGTGCGGCGGATGAAGCTTTCATCGATGGCTTCTTCCAGAATATTCTCTGATTCGGTATCAATGGCTGCCGTTGCCTCATCCAGGATGAGGATGGCAGGATCGCGGCAGAGCACCCTGGTGAAAGAAAGCAGCTGTTTCTCGCCCGTCGAGAGCTGCTGGCCGCCTTCGCCGATCATGGTGTCAAGCCCGTCGGGCAGACGATCGACAAAGCGCTGCATGCCGGTTTGGGTGAGTATCTCTTCAACCCGTTCCCTGGGGGTGCCTGTGTCCATGACAATGTTTGCCAGCAGACTATCCTGGAGAATAAAAATATCCTGCAGCACCACACCAACCATTTGCCGCAGATCCTGGAGGTTGAAACGGTGTATGTCGATGCCGTCGATTTGAATGGTGCCGGTATGGGGTTCATAGAACCGAAGGAGGAGGTTGACGATGGTAGTCTTGCCCGAGCCGGTTGTTCCCACCAGGGCCACGGTTTCTCCAGGTGATACGGTGAAGTCGATCTTCTTGAGAATATCGGTATCTCCATCATAGCGAAATGAAACATCGGCAAAACGCAGATTGCCGGCTCTGTTGTTCGTGGATACCGGTTCCTGCGGCAGGGCAAGGCTGCTCTTTTGGTCGAAGAGCTGAAAAATGCGCTCGGCAGATGCCATGGCCGACTGCACGATGGAGTACTTCTGGGCAAGTTCGCGCAGCGGCTGAAAGAAAAGGCGCATATAGCTGAGAAAGGCTACCAGTTCGCCGATGCTGAGCTGGTCCCGCAAAATTTCGCGACCGCCGAACCATAATATCAGGGCAATTGCGGTGGAGCTCATGAATTCGGTCAGCGGCATGAATGTGCCGAACAGTTTGATCTGTTTGAGGTTTCTGTGCAGATACCCTCCGCTGAGCTTTTCAAACATCGCCCTGCTTTCCTCCTGTCTGCCAAAGACCTGCAGGGTCGAGATACCGGAGACGGCTTCGGAGAGGAAACTGTTCATCTTGGCGAGCTGGCTGCGGATGCTGCGAAATTGCGTTCTGGCCAGCCGGGCGAAAAACTGGGTAAAAATCAGGGCGAGGGGGACAAACAGGCTCATGACCAGGGCCAGCCTGACATTAAAGACAAAGAGGATAACGAGAATACCGACGATGCGCAGTAAATCGTTGAAGATGGTTACCAGAATCGAAGTGAACATCTCATGCATGTTCTGGATGTCATTGGTTAGGCGGGTAACCAGGCGACCCGTCGGTGTATTATCGAAAAAGGGCGGATCCAGAGTGATGATATGGGCGAATAGGTCCTGGCGGATGCGGTGCATGATGGACTGGCCGATCCATTCCAGGGTGACCACTTGAAAAAACGTGGCAAGAAGAATGGTGATAACCAGAGCGAAAAAGAAGGTGGACACCGTTGTCAGTCCGCTGAATCGCACCCCTTGTGCCAGTTCATCGTTGGTTATGTAATTGTCAATGGCATGCTGGAGCAGGTAGGGCAGCCCAAGGGTTGCTCCTGTTATGACAAAGCTGAGCATGACGGCAAGACCGAGCAGCAGCCAGTGTTTTTTACAGAAGGCAAAAATACGTCCCCACAGGTGATAGTCGGTCAGCGGGGCCGTGGTATTGTCTTCTTCATAGCCAAAGTTTCTCATGGCTGTCCCGCTGCTGGAATGTTGTCTTCGCGCATCTGTTTTTCATGCATGCTGCGATAAAAACGGCTTGTGGCAAGCAGCTGTTCATGGTTGCCGTCCGCGGCGATGGAGCCTTCATCAAGAATGATGATATGATCCGTCATGCTCAAGAGTTTGAGCCTGTTGGAGACAACGATAACGGTTTTGTCCTTGAGATGCTGTTTCAGTCGGGTGAAAATATCGTGTTCCGTTTCCACGTCGACGGCGGAGAGTCCATCGTCTATGAGCAGCACTGGACGGTCGACAAGAAGGGCGCGGGCCAGGGCAAGGCGCTGACGCTGGCCGCCGGAGAGTTTGACGCCGCGTTCGCCGATGAGGGTGTCGTACTTATGCTCAAAGGTGTCGATATCCTCGTCAACGGCGGCGAGTCGGGCCGCCTGGTACATTGCTGTATCACTGGCTTGGGGATTGCCGAGTTTGATATTGGCGCCGATGGTGTCGGAAAAGAGCGTCGGTTCCTGGGCGACGTAACTGATATGGGAGCAGACGGTATCCAGTGCCAGCGTGTTGACATCGTATCCTTCAAAGAAAAGGCTATTATCTTCCACGGGATAGAGTCGGGCCAGCACCTTGCAGATTGTCGATTTACCGCTGCCGGTTCTGCCGGTTATGCCGTGAATGCCGGGAGAAATGGTAAGCGACAGGTTTTTGAGCACCGGCGTGGTGGAGGACGGGTAAAAAAACGTCAGGTTGCGCAGTTCGAAATGGGCGGTGGTGGTTGAGACAGCCGGCCCTACGGGATCGGGCAGTAGCGATTCCTGGTGCAGGAGGGTGTCAATGCGGCGCAGGGAGGTCACTCCCCGCTGCACCAGATTGGCAACCCAGCCAATGGCCATCATCGGCCAGACAAGCATGTAGAGATAGGTGATAAATGCGGCAAAATCACCCATGGAGATTTCTCCCTGTATAACCAGTCGTCCGCCAAAAAACAGGATAAGCAGCATTCCCATATTACCGATCAGCGTGGCTACGGGGAACATCACCCCCTGGACACGGGCTACCTTGAGATTGCTTTTGATATACCGGCGGCCGAGTTTGTCAAATTCTTTGGTCTGAAATTTTTCCATGGTATAGGCCTTGATCAGTTTGACCGAAACAAGAGTCGAGCGGGAGAATTCCGTCAAAAGGGAGAACTGTTCCTGCACCGTATTGAAGCGCCGGTGCAGCCGTGCCGAGAGGATGCGGGTCAGAATGGCCAGAAAGGGCATGGGCAGAAGGGCCAGAAGGGTCAGTTTGACATGGATCATGGTCATAAAGGCGATGGCGGCAACGGTCATCACCAGGGCATCGATTGCCGCAACCATGCCCATGCCGCAGGCCATTTGCACGGAGTTGAGGTCGTTGGAGGCATGTGCCATGATATCACCGGTTGTGCGTTTCTCAAAAAAGGCCATATCCATTTTGGTGATATGTGTAAAAATGCGGTTGCGGATGGCGCGCTCCAGATACCTTGAAAACCCGATTATGGCATAGCGCCAGACAAAGCGAAGGGCGGCGACGGCCAGGGCGATGATGACGATAAAGAGCCCATAGCGTAAAAGTATCTCCGGGCTGGCAGTGTTTGCAGAAAGGCTGTCGATTCCCTCTTTGAGAATACGGGGGATGGTAAGCTGGAGCATGTCAACAATAATGAGGGCGACAAAACCGATGAGCAGTCGGAAACGGTGTTGGCGAAAAAGGGGTGTGATATGGCGCAACAGCCGTGATACAGGAGTAACGGTTTGCTCATGTGTCCTGCGGGTTTTGGGGGTGTCTGCTGTGGAGATGTTCACGAAAGATGCCGGATAATATGTTTGGAAAAATACTCGTGTTCTTCCCAACCAGCGGCCTTTATGAGCACGCCGGAAGGGTATGAGGCTCGCTTTTCAGGAAGTCTATTGTAGCATATCTTACGCAGAACGTAACTACTTATGGGGGAAGCGACGTAATGTAACTACCCCCGGTATTTGCAACTGTTCAGAGGTAAGTGCTGTCCGGGGTCGATCACCTGAGTTTGGTTGGCAATCAGCATCTTGAATTCTGTCAGATCATAGTCTGGAGAAGCCGGTAAAGCGTATTTCTGGCCAGAATGTCCCCGGAGATTATACCTATGGCTCGAGTATCTTCTACAATGGGCATTGCCGAAATCTCATAGTTTTCCAGAATTCTGATACAGTCGATGATGGTGGCATCCGGCATGGCCGTAATGACATCGGCTGTCATGATCTCGGCCAGGGGGCTGTCCATGGAGGTCTGCATGGCCATGGCCCGTGTGATATCCCAGTTGGTGACAATGCCGATAAGCTTTCCTTTTTCAGATACCACGCAGACCATGGGGCTGTCCGTGTCCACCAGTAGCTGAGCGGCCTGTGAAATATCCTTGTCCACCTCGATGGTTGGGGGGCGCACCATTACATCCCTGGCTTTTCGCGATTTCTCCATGGATGCGATCCGGGTCACGCTGATCTGCTCGGCAATTTCACACGGCAGGCTGTCATGGTCCCGGCACAGTCCGTCAATCAGTTCCTCCATGTTGCGCCGTATCACGGTTTCAAGCTTTGCGATCGCGGCCCTGCGCCGTTTTTCAGATAGAGCGGCAAACTCCTGTTCATGTTCGATGAGCCAGGCATTACTCTTTTTCTCATCGCCAAGACAGTCCCGGGGAAGAAGGAGATGTTGAGGAGTCGGGATGATCCGTTCATGGGCGGCATAAATCACACCACCGGAGTTTACCAGATAGTCCGTGGCAATCAATGTGCCGCTATCCCGATATACATGGCGTTCCATACGGCGGCGTTCGGCCTTTCTGCCCGAGTTCGGGGAATAGGTGTTAGCCCCTTCCACAATGATTTGCCATCGTCCCATCCGGTCCACGGTCATGGATGGGCTGGTGTTGGTGTCCACATCCAGATAGTTGAATACAGGCGATGCCGGAACCAGGCAGAAGGCGGAGTGCGTAAGAAGATTGTCGGCGGAGTTTGAAAATATCGTATAATCGTCCTCCTGTCGGCACTGGTGCATGATCCGGTCATGAAAATAGTGCTGTGTGACCGTTCCTCGAGACTTCCACATCTCAAACAGTTCCTGCCACGGCAGACCGTTTATATTGTAGAGATAGCCGGTTGCATCACTGATGCCGCTGATGATCGGGCATGAGTCCGGATCATAGTCATGAAAGATTCGAGCCACATGGGCGCCTACCGCGCCAAATCCCTGGATCAGTATATCCAGATCCCTTGGGGCGGGAATCTGCATATCCTTGAACTGGGGGAACTGCCTGAGTTTGGGCAAGTGTTTGAGCAGAGCCTTGGTGGCGACTACCACGCCGTTGGCGGCACCGCCCAGCTCATCGATGCGGTTGCCGCCCATGTCGGCAGGTTTGGACACGACATTGTTGAGCCCGTTTTCAATGGCAAATGTTTTCATATCCGCATCATTGGTACCCACATCCGGGCCGGGGATATAAATACCGGTGTAGCGTGCCAACAATCGCCCAAAACCCTTGATGATTTCGTGGCGATCGTCCCGTGATATATTCCCTGGGGAGACGATGCCGGATTTGCCGCCTCCAAACGGCAGATCTGCTGCGGCGTTTTTCAGTGTCATGCCCCGGGCCAGGTTATGGATAATATCCGGGGAGATGTTCGGTAGCATCCGTGTCCCTCCCATGGATGGAGCGCCCATGGCCAGGTTGTCCACCACCAGATAGCCGCCGATTTGCAGTGGGCTTTCATCGTTCCACATACAGGCCAACAGCCTGGGGCCCAAACGGTCCACCTTGATGCCCAGGCGTTGGAGCCGGTCCACATCCAAAGGCCCGAACTCCAGATAGCAGTGGGGGCCCTGTTTCTGTAGCCGGGTATCCCAGACATGATCGGGCAGGCACTGGGATAAATAGTCATGCATCTGTTTGGGGATCATTGGCCATCCTCTTGCTATTCATGTAGATTTCGGGCAACGATGACCTGCAGTGACAGCATTGAGGTCATCAATTGAAATGCGCAGTTTGTTGGAAATCATCTTTATTTAAGCAAAAACGAATTGAAATTGAATGTCAAGGCAGCTGATAAAAATTGATATAGAACAGCACCGGTTGTTGTGTGAACTACGTGTGAACAGCATGGAGTTCTACCTTGATCCGTAACTATTCAGGTGGGAGCACCAAATTGGCATAACCACCGAGTTGTAACTGTTCAGGAGTGCTCTATATTGGCTCATTTGGGACTTCGAAGCATACTTGTGCTATTCGAGAAGGCTTAAA
>Ga0136557_1001303_pt1 | contig 16401 bp, 11 predicted proteins | sample AntRauTorckE6832_FD_104796 | JGI IMG/M metagenome (GOLD analysis project Ga0136557, IMG submission 104796) | Saline lake microbial communities from Rauer Islands, Antarctica - Metagenome Torckler E6 #832 | ecosystem: Environmental > Aquatic > Non-marine Saline and Alkaline > Saline | place...
TAACATCTGATTGACGTGATCTGCTTCGTTAGCATAACCAAGAATTGGTGTTGTATTTTCATATTCAATGATTTCTGTTTCAGTAACTAAGGAAGCTATTTTTGAATACCAAAAATTTGGAATGTGTATATAACCTTTTTCTCCATAAATGAAAGCATCATCTTTAAATTCTGACATGAAGGAAGTCGATAACATTGCCATTTGGTCTTCGTCAAATTTCAAATTAACAGATAACTGTTCGTCAACATTACTTTTGCCAATTGTAGCCATGGCTTGCATATTGCTTGGGTCTTTATCAAAAATATAAAGTGCCAAGGTTAAAGGATAAATTCCAGTATCAAGTAACGTACCACCAGCTAAGTTAATGTTATACAAGCGGCTATTTAAATCATAAGGTGGTTGAAAACCAAATTCTGCTTTAATGGTTTTAACGCCTCCGATTTTATTCTGGGAAATCCAATTCTGTACTTGTTTAAAGACTGGTTGAAAAGCCATCCACATGGCTTCCATTAAAAAGAGATTCTTTTCTTTGGCTAGTTGAATCATTTCATCAACTTCATTTTTATTCACAGCGAAGGGTTTTTCGCATAGAACATGTTTATTGTGATTAAGGGCTAATAGTGTGTGTTCTTTATGAAATGTGTGTGGCGTCGCTATATAAACAATATCTATTGAAGGATCTTTTACGATAGCTTCATAAGAAGCATAAGAATTTTCGATACCATACTTATCAGCAAATTCTTTTGCTTTTGTTTTAGTTCGTGAAGCAACACCTACAAGTTTCCCTTTTTTTACAAACTTAAAATCCTCTGCGAACTGATTAGCAATGTTTCCTGTACCAATAATCCCCCATCTTATCATAAAAACCTCCTGTTTTAGTAATAATTAATTTGTTTCTTTTCTTGTATAAAGTTTATGCTTATGATGAATCCATGTCAAGAGAATTAAGGTTCATAAAAAAATAAAGTTATTTAGAAATAAGCTTTAAAAAAGAAAAAATAATCAATTAATTAAGCTTATTTTTCTAAAAAAATAAAGAAATTTCAGAAAAAACTTTGATTTATTAGGTTTTATCTGTTATATTATATAGAAATAGTATGAAAGTGAGGATGAAATGAAAAAGTTTAAACGTGTTTTAATTGCCAATAGAGGTGAAATCGCAATTCGAATAATTCGTGCCTGTTCAGAATTGGGCATTAGAAGTGTTGCAATTTATACAGAGGAAGATAAGAATTCATTGTTTAGAACAAAAGCTGATGAATCTTATTTAATTGGAAAAAACAAAGGGCCAATTGAAGCCTATCTAGATATTAATAGCATAATCAATTTAGCTATAAAAAAAGGAGTAGATGCTATTCATCCCGGATATGGATTTTTGTCTGAAAACCCAGAATTTGTAAAAAAATGCGAAGAGGCAGGTATTGTATTTATTGGTCCTTCAGCTGGGATGATGCATAAATTAGGGGATAAGATTCAGTCAAAAATTGTGGCGAACTCAGTTAATGTACCAACAATACCTGGTATTGAAAAACCAATACTGTCAGATGAAGATGCAGTTGCGTATGCAGATCACTGCGGTTATCCGGTTATTGTAAAAGCGGCAGCTGGTGGTGGCGGTCGTGGTATGCGTATTGTTAGAAGAAAAGAAAATCTAATACAAGAGTATCGTAATGCAAAAAGTGAAGCGTTAAAAGCTTTTGGTATAGGGGATATCTTTATTGAAAAGTATCTTGAAAAGCCTAAGCACATTGAAGTACAAGTTTTAGGAGATAACTACGGAAACTTAGTACATCTATATGAACGAGATTGTTCTATTCAAAGGAGACATCAAAAAATAATAGAGTTTACGCCCTCGATTACTTTAACGAATGAAAAGCGTGAAGAAATATGTAAAGATGCATTAAAAATAGCCAGTGCTGTAGATTATAGAAATGCAGGAACTGTTGAATTCTTGGTTGATCAAGAAGGGAACCATTATTTTATCGAAATGAATCCTAGAATTCAAGTGGAACATACCGTAACAGAAATGGTAACAGGTATTGATATTGTTCAAAGTCAAATACTAATTGCAGAAGGGTATGAATTATCTTCTGATGCAGTCGCTATTGAGAATCAAGAATCTATTCAAACAAGAGGCTATTCCATTCAATGTCGAATCACAACTGAAGATCCTTCAAATGATTTTGCGCCAGATACTGGGAAAATAACTGTTTATCGATCAGGATCAGGCTTTGGTGTTCGATTAGATGGTGGCAACGCTTATACTGGCTCAATTATTAGTCCATATTATGATAGTTTACTAGTAAAGTGTACTTCAATAGGAAGAACCTTTAATGACGCAATTAACAAATCTATTCGTGCCATTAAAGAAATGGAAATAAAAGGTGTTAAAACAAATACTGACTTCTTGATTAACGTGTTAAACCATCCAGATTTTAAAAAAGGTATTTGTGATACTAACTTTATAAAGAATAATAAAACATTATTTGATATTGAACCAACGGTAGACTTTGAAGCCAATGTTTTAAAATATATTGCAGATAAAGTTGTAAATGAAACTGGCGGAATAAAAACAGACTTTGATGTTCCAAAAATTCCTGTGATTGATCAGAGTCAAACACTTAGTGGCACGAGAGATATTCTTTTAGAAAAAGGGCCAGAAGGTCTTATGCAGTGGATCAAAGATCAAAAGAAGTTGTTATTAACGGATACAACTATGCGAGATGCACACCAATCACTTATTGCTACAAGGGTTCGAACAAAGGATATGGTAAAAATTGCGGAACCAACAGCTCACTTAGCTAAGGATCTTTTTTCAATGGAAATGTGGGGTGGCGCAACTTTTGATGTTTCATTAAGATTTTTAAAGGAATGTCCCTGGGACAGAATCAAGCAATTAAGAGAGAAAGCACCAAATGTACTTTTTCAAATGTTGATACGTGGTTCTAATGGTGTAGGCTATAAAAACTATCCAGATAATGTCATTAGAAAGCTGATTCAAGAAGCAGCTGACAGTGGCATTGATGTTTTTAGGATATTTGACTCTCTTAACTGGTTAGAAGGCATGGAAGTGGCAATTGATGAAGTAAGAAAACAAAATAAAATCGCTGAAGTGTGTATGTGTTACACAGGAGATATTTTAGATAAATCCAAAACAAAATATACACTAGAATATTATCTTGATTTAGCAAAGTCTATTGAAAAAGCGGGGGCTCATATTTTAGCAATAAAAGATATGTCAGCATTATTGAAACCCTATGCAGCTTTTCAGTTGATTACTGAGCTTAAAAAAGTAGTGGATATTCCAATACATTTGCATACCCATGATACCAGTGGTAATGGTGTCGCAACTATATTGTTGGCGGCTGAAGCAGGTGTAGACATCGCTGATACGGCTTTTAATGCCATGTCAGGATTAACGGCTCAACCAGCACTAAACTCTGTTGTAGCAGCGCTCAAGAATACAGACCGTGATACACTCATGGATACGAAGGAAATTCAAAAGATTTCTGATTATTGGGCAGCCGTTCGACCAGTTTATGAACAATTTGAATCAGATTTAAAGTCTTCTTCAGCAGAAATTTATGAATATGAGATTCCAGGTGGACAGTATTCAAACTTAAAGCCTCAAGTAGAAAGCTTTGGATTAGGCTATCGATTCAATGAAGTAAAAGAGATGTTTAGAGAAGTTAATATCATGTTTGGAGATATTGTTAAAGTAACCCCGTCATCAAAAGCTGTTGGCGATATGGCAATATTCATGGTTCAAAATGATTTGACACCAGAAAATATATACACTGAAGGAAAATCACTATCTTATCCAGATACTGTCGTTAACTATTTCAAAGGTATGATGGGACAACCGATGGGCGGCTTTCCTAAAAAATTACAGAAATTAGTGTTAAAAGATGAAAAACCAATTACTTGTCGACCTGGGGAGTTATTAGCGCCAGAAGATTTTGGAGTTTTGAAAAAAGATTTAACAGAGCAATTTGAAATGGAGTTTACTGAGAAAGACCTTGTTTCCTATGCTCTTTATCCAAAAGTATTTAAAGAATATGTAAAATATATTAATGAGCACGGTGATTTAAGTAACCTGGGAAGTGATGTTTACTTCCATGGGTTAAGGGAAGGAGAAACATGCGAGATTTCAGTTGAAGGCCATGTCATGCTAGTCAAATTACTAGAAATCGGTAAATTAACACCGGAAGGTAATAGAAGAATTATTTTTGAAGTAGATGGCAATCGACGGGAAGTGACTGTTCATGATCAAGTTTCTGATCAAAGAATTGGTACAGTGGTAGAAGTTTTAAAAGCTGATAAGAGTAATCCTTATGATATTGGGGCATCAATTCCTGGTAAAGTAATAGAAGTATTGGTCAGTGTTGGTGATGTCGTTGAAGAAGGTCAACGCCTTGCTGTATTAGAGGCAATGAAAATGGAGACAGATATTCTTTCGGATGTTAGTGGAAAAATAGAAAGTGTTTTTGTAAGCGTTGATGATCAAGTTGAATCAAATCAATTATTAATAAAAATGAATGAAGCATAAAGTAAAAGCCTTGGTATGTTGAGTATCAGGGCTTTTATTTTGTTACATTGATACCAGGAATATTAGAAGGTTAAATCTTATAAAAGATGGGTCTATTTCATTTTATAAGTTAGATGGATGGTGTCGAATTATGTTTTTAAGCTAACTAGTAAAAAAAGCTTCTTGACAAAAAGCAACGAAACTTGGTAAACTTTATTTACAATCTAATGTGTGTTACTGTTCGGCAGGCATAAACTTTTTAAGATGAAGGTTTATGCCTGCTTTTTGTATTGGTATATAACTTGCATTAAATAATAGTGTATAGAATTTATAGGAGGAGAAAGCAATGAAAGGAATCGGCGCATCAAAAGGTATAGGATTAGGAAAAGTATTTATTAAGAAAGAATTACCAGAAGTAAAAAAAGAAAAAATAGAAAGGGTAGATGATGGAATTAGTTATTTAGAGAAATGTATTGATTCTGTATCAAAAGATATTGAAGTATTATATGAAGAAAAATTAGAAACTTTAGGTGAAGAAGATGCACAAATATTTAAAGCTCATGAAATGATTATTAATGATCCGGAATTGTTTGATAAAATAACAGATTTGATTAAAAAGGAAAACTATTCGCCAGCTTATGCAACAACCCTTGCAATAGAAGAATTTGTTAAGATGTTTGAGCAAATGGAAAATGAGTATTTTAAAGAAAGAGCATTGGATATGAAAGATGTAGGTAAACGATTAATAGGGAAATTACTTGGTGTTGCTGATCAAGACTTAAAAAGCATTGATGAAGAAACAATTATTGTAGCAAAGGATTTAACGCCATCTGATACAGCTCAGTTAAATGAAAACGTCATAAAAGGTATTATTACAGCGGAAGGTGGAAGCACCTCGCACAGTGCAATTATCGCGCGGACCATGGGGATTCCGGCGATTATGGGCCTTGAAAATATAATATCTATTGTTAAACCAGGAGACTATTTAATTATTGATGGCAGCACAGGTGAAGTTATTATTAATCCGAAGCAATTAGTAATACAAAAATATGAAGAGCAAAAGGTTACGATGAAAAAAAGAGAAGAGGCTTTAAAATCTCTTATTGGTGTAAAGACTATTACAAAAGATGATAAAAGGATAGAGTTATCTGCTAACATTGCAGGATTAAAGGATCTTGAAAATGCATTAAAGTATGATGCAGAAGGCATCGGTCTTTTTAGAAGTGAGTTTATATATATGGAACGTCAACAGTTACCAAGTGAAGCACAACAATATGAAATATATAAAGAAGCGCTAGAAAAACTAGGAGACAAGCCAATGATCATAAGAACCATGGATATTGGTGGTGACAAGGCAGTTGATTATTTAAATTTTGAAGAGGAATTAAATCCTTTCTTAGGGTATCGTGCCATTCGTTACTGTTTAGATCATATTGTGGTATTTAAGACCCAGTTGAAGGCCCTTTATCGGGCAAGCATCTATGGTCAATTAAAAATTATGTTTCCTATGGTTTCTTCACTTAAAGAACTAAGAGCTATTAAAGGTATTATAGAAGAGGTAAAATCCGAATTGAGTAAAGAAAAAATTCCTTTCAGTCAAGCGATAGAAATAGGCATAATGATTGAAATTCCTTCTGCTGCAGTTATGGCAGATAAGCTTGCGAAGGAAGTGGATTTCTTTTCTATTGGGACAAATGATTTAATTCAATATATGACAGCTACGGACCGCATGAACTCTAGATTGAAGCATCTTTATACACCTTATCATCCAGGTGTTTTACGAGTAATTAATGATGTGATTAAAAAAGGTCATACTGAAGGTATATGGGTAGGGATGTGTGGCTCTGTTGCTGGGAATCAAAGCTTAATCCCAGTGTTATTAGGCATGGGATTAGATGAGTTTTCTATGAGTCCGAGCAGTATTTTAGAATCAAGAGCATTAATTAATAGTTCATCTGTTAAAACATTAAAACCCTTAGTAGATGACATATTAGATGCTGGTGATGCAGATGAAGTGAAAAGAATTTTAAATATTACACACTAAAATAATATGTGTGCAACAAATAAAAGAGTGTGTAATCAAATATATATAGTGTGTAAATAGAAGGAATAGGTTATAATTAGGGGAGAGGATATGTGTGAAAATTGTAGTGATTGGTGGCGGGAGCAGCTATACGCCAGAGTTATTTGATGGATTTATAAAAAGAAAAGATGATTTATCAATTAGTGAAATTGTATTAGTAGATATTCCAGCAGGGGAAGATAAGTTACAAATTAATCTTCAACTTGTAAGAAGAATGTTTAAAAAAGTAAATATGGATACAAAAATCACGGTAACTTTAAATAAAGTTCAAGCACTAGTGGATGCTGACTTTGTTATTACTCAGATCAGAGTTGGCGGTTTAGAAGCGAGGAAACTAGATGAAAGTATTCCTTTAAAATACGATCTAATTGGGCAAGAAACAACTGGTGCTGGTGGTTTTGCTAAGGCGATACGTACCATTCCAGTGATGCTTGAAATATGTGAACTCATTGGAAAATATGCTAAGAAAGATGCTTGGCTAATTAATTTTACTAATCCAGCAGGTATGATTACTGAAGCAATTATAAAACACACAGATGTAAATGTTTTAGGCTTATGTAATGTGCCCTACAACATGCGGGTCAATATTGCTAAGAGCATGAAAGTACCAGTGACTGATGTTCGTATGGAATTTGCCGGATTAAACCACTTGGTCTATGGAAAAAAAGTCTATATAAAGGGAAAAGACAAAACAGATGCTGTTATTGATGCATTAATAAAAGGCGCTTCTAATTCAATGAACAATATTCCGGATCTTGTCTATCCAGAAGAGTTACTTAGAAGTTTAAAAATGGTGCCTTGTCCCTACCATCGTTACTACTATATGACAGAAGAGCTATTAACTGAAGAGAAAAAATCCTATATTGAAAAAGGTCATACAAGGGCAACAGAGGTGATGGCCATTGAACAAGAACTATTTGAGATTTATAAAAATAAAGCATTAAATGAGAAACCGAAGGCTTTAGAAAAACGCGGAGGTGCTTATTACTCAGAAGTAGCCACTCAATTAATTGATGCCATTGTAAATGACCGGCAACTTATTTATCCAGTGAACACAATGAATAATGGGGCAATTAAAGGTCTTTCTGATCAGGCTGTTATTGAAGTCAATGCAGTCATAGGAAAAAATGGCGCTAAATCAATTACCGTTGATAAAATGGAAGCGTCTGCTCTAAGTTTGTTACAGCAAGTAAAAACTTATGAAGCATTAACGATTGCTTGTGTCGTTGAAAACAATCGATCAAAAGGTATTAAAGCGCTTTACACCCATCCCTTAGTGAACTCATTTGACAAAGCGACAAAGATATTTGATGAAATAATACAGGTGCATCAGGAGCGTGTACCACAATTTTTTTAAAAAGGGGAATTTATGAAGAAAATTGATGAGATCTACAAAGCAGTTGAACAGATGACAATAGAAAAACCAAGAGGTGTATCAGCAAAAGAAGTTGCTGAATTTATGGACCTTGACCGTGCAAATGTTAGCCGTTACTTAAATCAATTAGTCAAGGAGGGACAACTGGCAAAGGATAATAGTCGGCCAGTACTTTTTCAATCCATTGAACTAACATTAGATGATGAGCACCTTACTTTTGATGTTGTAGAAGAATTTTCACCAAGTCTTCGTGCAGCAATTCAGCAGGCAAAAGCAGCTATACTTTATCCACCAAATGGTTTACATACCATGTTAACAGGAGAAACCGGAGTAGGAAAATCATTATTCGCAGAATTAATGTATAAATTTGCAAAAAAATCTGATGTTGTTCAATCCGATGCACCTTTTATACATTTTAACTGTGCTGATTATTCAGAGAATCCTCAGTTATTAATCTCTCAAATTTTTGGTGTAAAAAAGGGCGCTTATACAGGGGCCAATGAATCAAAGGATGGTTTATTAAAGAAAGCGGACCAGGGATTTCTTTTTTTAGATGAAGTACATCGTTTATCACCACAAGGTCAAGAAATGCTCTTTACTTATATTGACAAAGGTTTCTTTAGAGTACTTGGTGAAACAAATGCGAAAGAAACTGTTAATGTGAGATTAATCTTGGCAACGACTGAAAATCTTGATAGTTACCTTTTAGATACCTTTCAACGTAGAATCCCAATGATTATTCATTTATTACCATTAAGAAAGCGGACTATGAAAGAACGCTTTCAATTAATCAAAAGATTTATTAAGTCTGAAGCCATTCAAGTAAAAAAAGATATTTATGTGGAACAAAACTCATTGAAAAGTTTATTACTATATGAATGCAAAAATAATATTGGTCAATTAAAAAGTGACATTAAATTATCCTGTGCAAGAGGATTTTTGAAATACAAATCAAATAATCAAAACTATATATTTATTAGTCAAAATGAACTGCCTTACCATGTAAAAAAAGGTTTAATGCACTTAAAAGAGAAACGAAAAGAAATAGAAAGATTACTAAAAGATAGTGAAGAGGTTTTTCAATTTAAAAGCCAGGATCACAAAGGTAGTACAAGTGATACCAGTGAAGAATTTTATGATGAAATTGAAAAGAAGTTAGAAACTTTAAAAGAAAGTGGTTTATCAAACCAAGAGATTAATAAGATTGTTAATTTAGATATTGATAGTTACTTTAAGAAGTATATAGATGATCTTTCAGTAAACATTGAAGAAAATGAAATTGCTTCTATTGTGAGTCAGGAAGTGTTAGATCTTACAAAAGAATTATTAGAGTATGCAGAAAGTAAACTCAATCGAAAATATAATAAAAGGATCTATTTTGGTTTAGCCTTACATTTAAGTAGTACAGTCTCTCGTTTAAAAAAAGGTGATTCAGTATATTACCCAGAGTTAAACAAAGTACGTACCAGTTATCAGAAAGAATTCATTCTTTCAATGACTTTAGCTAATCGAATTGATGAAGTCTTTGACATTAAGGTACCCTTAGATGAAGTAGGTTATTTAACGATGTTTATTGCCATGGATGAAAATGAAAATATCATGGAAGAACTATCTAAAGTGAAAGTAGTTGTACTAATGCATGGTGAATCAACAGCTACAAGTATGGTTGATGTGGTAAAAGATTTAGTGAAAGCTAAAAGCATTGTTGGTTTAAATATGCCTTTGGATTTAGAAGCCCAAAGATTCTATGAAAAGGTAAAAGAAAGAATCAATACTTTAGATTGCGAAAAAGGCGTTTTGTTTCTAGTAGATATGGGTTCTCTAGTAAATTTTGGGAAAATCCTAGAAGAAGAGTTAAGTATTCAAACCAAAACCATAGATGACGTCAGTACCCCAACTGCCTTGGCCGCGGCTAGAAAAGCAGATATGGGTCAAAGTCTTGAAGAAATCTTTCAATCAATTTCTAAAAATAGAATGATTAATTATGACCATAAAAAGGATAATGATAAAGAAAAAATGATAATATCAGCATGTTTTACTGGTAAAGGTGCATCAGATAAAATCAAACAATATCTAGAAGAAAATCTTAAAGTAGATATACCAATTAAAACATTAGATTTAATAGATCAAACAGAATTTCACCAAAAATTACAAAAGATAAAAGAGAAATATGAGATTAAAGCAATTATATCAACAGTCCATTTAGACATTAATGAAGTGCCTTTTTTTGAAGCCATTGATATATTCACCGGTAGTGGATTAGAGGCGTTAAGAAAATTACTCGAAGTTAATAAAAGTGAGGTTTTACCTGAAAGGCTAGCAAATCACCTAATGATTAATGATGTAGAAAGATTAATAGATGATATTGAAGCTTTTATCCATTTGGTTGAAAATCAAATGCATTTTAAAATTTTGTCAGATGTAAGAACAGGGATTATCATGCATATTACATTTTTAATTGATCAACTAGCACAAGGAAAAACTGTTAATCGAGAGAACCATGAGATACATGAATTTAGAAGTAGTAATTCAAATCAGATTCTTCAGTTATCTGAATTAATTAAAACTTTAGAGGAAAGTTATCAAGTAAGTATTTCAGATGATGAAAAAGCCTATATTTATAAAATGTTTAAAAAGAATAGTTTATAATCCTCTGTGTAATACTGTGCAGCCTTGTGTGAAAAGGTTTTCTTATAATCGCGAAATAGAGTTACGCCTGAAAGATGTTGTAATATAGGGGTTTATAAAAAAATAGTTTAAATTATATTATTGGCACATCCCTTGCATTATAGATAAGTAAGAAGAAATTCCGATTGTCGGAATAAAGATTAATAAAGGGGAGGAATTATATTAAGATGGAAAAATTTATGAGTTTTATGGAAGAAAAATTTGTTCCAGTGGCAGCTAAAATTGGGTCGCAAAGACATTTAGTTGCTATAAGAGATGGTTTTATTGCAATCATGCCATTGATTATTGCTGGTTCATTAGCTACATTAATTAACAATTTAAGTTTCCCGGGTTATGATCATGGTGCATTTATGTCAAGAATATTTGGACCAGGTTGGACGGCTTTAGGTGGCAACGTTTGGTGGGGAACACTAGCAATGATGGCATTACTTGTATCGTTTACAATTGCTTATAACTTGGCAAAGTCATATGATGTGAACCCATTAACAGCTGGCGCATTATCTGTTGCAAGTTATATGACTTTTATACCACAAGCTGATGTAAGTGTTGGTATTCCAGAAACAGTAGAAGGTATTGCTGTACCAGCTGAACTTGTTGGTAAACAATTAGGCACTTGGGGTAATATTAGTTGGAGTTTTACTTCTTATGCAAGTCTTTTTGGAGCAATATTTGTTGCCTTAGTTGTAACTGAAATTTATGTTAAGTTAGTAAAATCTGGTAAATTAGAAATAAAAATGCCAGAAGGTGTACCGCCGGCAGTATCAAGAACTTTTGCTACTTTACTACCAGTTATTATAACGATCTTTTTAGTTGGGTTTGCACAGGTTTGGATTGCAAAAACTGGCACGAGTATTTCAAAGTTCTTATTAGAAGTTGTTCAAGCACCAGTAGCATCTATCGGTAATACTTTAGGTGGTGCCATAGCTGTAGCATTTTTCAATCATATTTTCTGGTTCTTTGGTCTACATGGATCCAATATATTAGATCCAGTGATGCGATCAGTATTCATGCCATTAGCAACTGCTAATGCAGAGCTTTTACAGCAAGGATTGCAGATGGAATATATTGTAACTAAATCATTCTTTGACGGGTTTGTATATATGGGTGGTTCAGGAACAACAGTTGGACTTTTGGCAGCAATTTACGTTTTTAGTAAAAACAAAGCCCATCGATCAATAGCTAAAATAGCAACACCTACATCACTTTTCAATATTAATGAACCAGTTGTCTTTGGTATTCCAATTGTTTTGAATCCATTGTTCTTTATACCTTTCGTATTTGGCCCAGTGATCTTAACAGTTATTTCTTACTTGGCAACAGCAGCAGGTTTAGTACCAATGACTTCTGTTATTGTACCTTGGACGACACCACCTGTTTTAGGCGCTTTTTTAGCAACAAATGGTTCAGTATCTGCAGCTTTATTGGCACTATTTAATTTAGGATTAACTTTTGTAATGTATGTACCTTTTGTTCTATTATCTAATAGACATAGTATTGCAGAAATTGAAGAAGAAGTAGCTTAAATAATTCATAATTCAATAGTAGGGTGAGGCCCCCCTTAGTCTGCTATTGAAATTATTTATATTTATACTGAGATTTTATAAATATGAATAACAAAAAAGTATCTAAAGGTTTTAGGAGGAAAAAGAATGGTTACATCAGTTGTAAAGGTAAAAAATGAAACTGGATTACATGCTCGTCCAGCAAGTATCTTTGTAAAACAAGCCAAGAATTTTGGTGCGACAATAGAAGTGAAAAAAGGTGAGAAAAAAATAAATGGTAAGAGTATGTTAGGCTTATTAAGTATGAGTATTGTCAAAGGCGATGAAATTGAACTGATTATTCATGGAGAAGATGAAGCGAATGCCCTTGAAGCATTAGAAGACTTATTTAATAATGGTCTAGTTGATTAGGAGGAAATCACGTTATGAAAAAAATAATGTTAGTCTGTTCAGCAGGAATGTCTACTAGTTTATTGGTTACAAAAATGGAAAAAAGTGCAAAAGAAGAAAATATAGATGTTGAAATTTTTGCTATGTCTGAAGGTGAAGCAACGAAACACTATGATTCAGTACAACTTGTATTACTTGGGCCTCAAGTGAGATATTTGAAAAAGAAATTACAAAAAAAGTTAGAAGATAAAGATTTAGTAGTTGAAGTAATTGATAGCCTGAACTATGGAACAATGAATGGTAAAAAGGTTTTAGAGAATGCAATGAATATTTTAGGAGAAGCTTAAAATGGAAGAGACAATATTTGGTCTGATCAGTCACAGTGGAGATGCTAAGAGTTTATTAATGGAAGCTATTGGCGAAGCAAAAGAAGGAGAATTTGAAAAAGCGAAGAAAAAAATTGAAGCGGCATCTGAAAAACTCAATCTGGCCCATCAAGTACAAACGTCATTAATTCAGTCGGAAGCTGGCGGAGAAAAACAAGAAGCATCATTATTGTTAATTCATGCCCAAGATCATTTAATGAATGCTATTTTATTAAAGGATTTAGCAACGGAATTTATTGATTTATATAAGAAAATAGAAAAATAGTTTAGGAGGATTGAATGCATAAATTCGGTATTTCTATTTATCCAAATCAAAAAACATTAGAAGAAAATATTGAATATATAAGGTTAGCCAGTAAGTACGGGTATAAAAGAATTTTTACTTGCCTAATATCTCTAGGAGATTCTATTGAATCATCAATTGAGAATTTTAGAAAACTGATAACAGTTGCAAATGAAGAATCCATGGAAGTTATAGCAGATGTCACACCAGATGTATTTAATGCGTTAAATCTTGATTATAAAGATTTAGGATATTTTCATGATCTAGGCTTATCTGGGATACGGCTAGATCTTGGGTTTTCTGGAATAGAAGAATCTATTATGACAGCTAATCCATACGATTTAAAAATAGAAATAAATATTTCCACCGGAACAAAATATTTAGAAAATATTTTGAGTTATCAACCAAAAAAACAAAATCTTTATGGCTGTCATAACTTTTATCCCCATGAGTATACGGGGCTCTCAAGGGAACACTTTATGAAGTGTTCTAAACAGTTTAAAGAGCACAATATTAGAACAGCAGCTTTTGTAAATGCGCCCTCTGCAACTTTTGGACCCTGGCCAACAACAGAAGGGTTATGTACTTTAGAAGAACACAGACATTTAAACATTGCAATTCAAGGAAAAGATTTAATTCATAATGGTCTAATTGATGATGTAATCATTGCAAATTGTTATGCTTCAGAAAATGAACTTAGAATATTAAGTGAGGTAAATACAGATGTTTTAACTATAGGTGTTATATTAGAAGAAAATATCAGTTTAGTCGAAGAAAAAATAGTAACAGAAGAATTGCATTTTTATAGAGGAGATGTATCTGACTATGTGGTTCGATCGACGCAACCACGGGTGAAATATAAAGAGAAATCATTTCCAAGTAAAAATACAAGAACCATTAAAAAAGGGGATATATTAATTGATAATGACTTATACAATCGATATGCTGGCGAATTACAAATTGCTCTAAAAGATCGTCCCAATAATGGTAAAACAAATGTTGTGGGAAAAATTAATCCAGACGAATTATTTTTACTCAATAAACTAAGACCTTGGCAAAAATTCAGATTAAAAAAAGTGTAGGAAGAAGGATGCAATGTTAAATATGATTAGTATTTTAATTGTACTTTCAATAGCAGTTTATTGTTATGTTGTTAAGAAAAAAACTAAAAAGAGCTTAAGAGAAGCAAAAAAAGAAATCACTGATAAAGCTTTGCTTATTGATGATCTCAAGTCCGAAAAAAAATTACTAAAGGAAGATTTGTTGAAAATCAAAGTAAAGCTAGAAAAAATTATACCAAAAGAGATTTCTTATAGTCCTAGCTCAGGTGAGTATAAAGATAATACTGAAGAATTAGCGGTTTATATGAATAAAATCAATAAAGAAGTTAAGAAGATTTCAAAACATGCTAAAAAGACAATTACACTCGAAAGCAAAGGAATTGAAAGTTTAGAAGTTTTAATTACTAAAAATTTGGAAACAGCTAATGCGATTAATGAAGTCAGTAGTAATATCAAAGAATTAAAAGATTTTGCTTCTAAAATCAATGCAATTACGGAAAAAATTGATGCGGTAGCTGACCAGACAAATCTACTCGCTTTGAATGCTTCAATCGAAGCCGCTAGAGCTGGCGATGCTGGTAAAGGATTTACAGTTGTGGCCACAGAGATTCGTGTATTAGCTGAAGATGTTTCTCATGCTACGAAGGAAATTGATGGCTTAATAAAAACAATTGTGAGTAAAACAGAGACAACAGCAAAATCAATGCAGCGAACAGAAGCCAGTTTAGATGGACAAAATGTTGCTGTGAGTGAAACTTATCAATCTTTTGATGAAGCATTAGAAATAAATAGAACAGTTGTTAAGAACTTAGAAAGATTCGAAGTAAGTAATAAAGTACTAGAGGATCAAATTGATTTGAAAAACAAAGAAGTTGTTAGAATACAAAGCGATCTGGAAGGCTATGAGGCTTTTATTTCAGAAAAAAAATTAATTTTTGAAACATATGTGGAGCAATTGAATCAATTAAAAACAATTGCATTAGAAGCTAATGTAAGCAACTCTTAGGGTTGCTATTTTTTTAGAAAGGAAAAATATGAATTATTATATCGGTATTGATGGTGGGGGCACAAAAACATTTATAAGAATAATGAATGAAAAGGAAGAAACAATAGATACACATGTAACGACTGGAAGTAATATATCCTCAATTGGTTATGACAAAACTGAGGAAGTTATAAAAAATGGAATCAATAAAATATTGAGTCGTAATCAACTCTCAATAAAAAATTGTAAGGGTTTATGTATGGGTGCTGCTGGTGTTGATCGTGAAAAAGAGAAAAAAGAAGTTGAAAATATCTTTAGAAAAATAGGATTTAAGTCAGTTCAAGTCATGAATGATACTTGGATAGTTTTAAAAACAGTAACAGACCAGAACAAAGGTATAGTTGTCATTGCAGGTACTGGATCAATTGTATTAGGAGTAAAAAATGATAAAAAAGTTAGAGCTGGCGGCTGGGGATACAAGTTAGGTGATGAAGGCAGTGCCTATTGGATTGGGATGCAAGGAATAAAAGCAGTAATAAATGCTTATGACCAAGTATCAATGCCGACTGATTTAACAAAAAAAATATTGAATCATTTTGAGTTAGAAAACGCAGAAGATTTTATAGAACTTTTTTATAAAAAATCAATCAATAAAAACAGGATAGCAGAAGTTTCAAAAATAGTTGATACCCTGGCATTAAAAGGTGATGCTGTGGCAAAAAGTATACTTGAAACGAGTAGTCAGGCGCTAGGGAAACAAGTTATCGCTGTTTATAAAAGATTATTTGACTCTGAAAATATAAAGATACCTGTGATACTTAATGGTAGTGTACTGTTAAACTCTAATATTTTCTTTAAGTCAATTGTTAACTATTTAGAAAATGAAGCAATGAATTTAGCGATTGAACCAATTAATCGGGATCCTTCTTTTGGTGCATGTAAATTTGCAAAGGAAATAAAATAGATAGTAATGTAAAAATAACATTTTTTTCTTATAGGTTACTTATGATATAATTAACTTATTAGTCTAGTAAAAATAGGAGAGAAAATGTTTAAAACAAAAAACAAATTTAAAATTTTTACAGAATTCGCACCTTATTTGAAAAAAGTTATGCAGAAA
>Ga0136557_1001305_pt1 | contig 16385 bp, 10 predicted proteins | sample AntRauTorckE6832_FD_104796 | JGI IMG/M metagenome (GOLD analysis project Ga0136557, IMG submission 104796) | Saline lake microbial communities from Rauer Islands, Antarctica - Metagenome Torckler E6 #832 | ecosystem: Environmental > Aquatic > Non-marine Saline and Alkaline > Saline | place...
ATCCGTGGTAATATTTTTTGCATTAATTGAAAGTCTAAGGCTGCATCAAAATCTAATAACTCATATTTGTCATTATAAAGCATATAGAAAACAACTTCGTCTCTTATCCGATAACCAAAATGAATTGATTCTGCTTTCAATATTTCATTAACTTCTGATAAAAGTTTTACCACGTTATCAATCAGATTCTTTTCACTCAAATTGCAGTCATTAAGGGTTAACTTCTCAGATACTAGAAAATTATTTTCAACTTGTATCGGTTCATATAAAACTTCAGTATCTGATAAAGTATAATTTTTTAAATCAACATTAGAAAACTCAATTGTATTGCCTCTATCTAAAACTTTTTTACTAAATGGATAAGTTGTTTCATCCATATTAACTGTTCCTATAAAGTATAAATTTTGTGGAAAATATACACCAGCATATTTCTCTTTATCATGTTTTTTTTCGAAATAATCCTCTTTAAATAACGGTTTAGATTTAATATTATCGCCATCAAAGTGACGGGTTTCCATTATACTTAAAAAATCACTAAAATAATATTCTACTCTTGCTAAGTTCATTTCATCTAGACATACAAAATGAATTTTATCATCTTCATCAGCATTTGCTTTGATAATAATATCCATTAAAGGTCCTGGATTAAATTCACCCTTTAAGTTTTTATAACCAAGTAAATCTGAGGTATCACTCCAATCCGGTTTCACAGGATTAATATCAAAATTGTCTTCACAACCAATTGCTTTAGCAAATAGTTCAACTAATTTTGTTTTACCAGTTCCTGATATCCCAGCTAACATAACAAATGGTTTTGTCTTTAATGATAAATAGAAGTTCTCAATCATTCCGTCTTCGTAATTGAAGTTTTGAATGGAGATATAGTTTTTGATTTTAGTGATAATATCTGCTCGTATTTGATATTCTTTCCTAATAATTTCTTTCTTGTTTTCTATTGTTTTATCATCAAATATTTCAAAATCTAGTTGATATAAATCCTTATCTATCTTTTTAAATACCATTACTGGATTTCTATGTTTTTGACTCATCTCTTCATATTTATTATCTTTCCACTGAAAAAAAATTGACTCAATAAGATTTCTCAATTCCTTACTGAATAAAATCCGCGCTGCAGGCGATTTCTTTCTTGTCTTTTTAATTTTTTCATTGAATTTTGTACCATAAAACTCTAGTTTAATATTTCTTGATTCATCTAATTCTAAACTTTCCACTTCAAAGAAGTTCCAATAACTTGATGCTATAACAAATCCTTGCAAGTTTGATAATTCTGATTTTTCCATTTTCTTTTTTACTAATTCTGTTTTGATATACCAACTGCTATTATATTTAATATTTTCTTTCAATTTTATTCCTTTCGAATCATATAAAACTATTAACTTATTAAATCAGTTAAGTAGGAATTGATATTGTCCTTTAGATTAGTAAATCTGTCTTTGTAAAATCCTTCTATATCTTCCAGATTATCCAGATTATAGAGTTTAGCCGTTTCAATAAAATGATCATCTCGCAAGTAGTTTCCTTTATCTTCTTGATCTTTGATTTCCTTTAGTTTTCCTACATAGTTTACAAAGTCCTTATCACTTATATCATTATTGGTTTCTCTCAAAGTCGGTGTTATATTTAATGGCGTATTAATAATTGCACTATCATCTATACCCATATTTTCAAACTTCTTCTTTGTTATTATATGATGTTTTTCTACTTTAATTTTTTCGCTAATGATATCATTCATTTTTAAGTCTATTTCTCCATATAAATCAGTTGGACTCTTAGATAATATATATTGATAAATTGATCTTTTTAATGCTTTTGGACAATCGTCTGTAATTAAAGTTTTAAATTTAGAATAATCTTCCGAATTAAGTACTTTGGATTGTGCTTCAGCATTCTCCAAGAATCTATGATTTTTATCTATAAAACACCATTTATATAAATCAATAACATCATTTATTGCAACCCTATTTTGACGACTATTATATCTTCCGCTAAATAAGGAAACCCAATACCAGTATTTCACTTTCTTATCTATTTCTACATCAATATCTTCGATACTTTTATATTCACTAAGAATTAGAGATATCGGTAGTAGCATTAAAATATATGAAATATCTGTTACTTTTTTTATACCAAAATTCAAATTGATATATCCAAAACTTTTTAATAGTGAATTAAATGCAATTTCATAATAATCACTTATATCTTTAGAATTCATAGCAAGTATTTGTTTTTTCTTAATAGAATCAATTTTTAATGATTCTACAATTTTATCATACTCATTAATATCAGAATTTTTTATTCCCTCTAGCCTATTTAAAATTGATAGAATATTCAAAAATTGTTCTTTCACTCTTGAACTATTATACTGTTTTCCTGAATCAAATATATTCATTTTTTTGAACTTAAAATTCATATCTGATTCTAGCTCTTCTTGTATTTTATACATATGATCAATCAGTGATTCTTCCATATCTTTTGCAGACTTTGCAACGATTAAATCAAAAGTATCTAGTTTAACTCCTCCTAAATTCATGTGTTCAAAAATAGTTATGGCACGATTTATCTCATTTTTTGATAGTTGGAAAACTGATAACTCATATTCTTTTAATCGTTCTTTAAAATAATCCTGTATATCTCTACACCATTCTAGACTAACCTTTGTAAAAGTTTCCTTAATTTTATCGTTTTCCACGAATTCTGACTTAAATACATCCTCATTTATGGTTTTATCTCTAAGAAATTTTTCTTTAAATATCTCATTCCATAACTCTTCATGTTCATATCCATCTAGATTCATCATTTTTCTAACTATCTTCTCAGATATATCTTCTAATGAATATTCAAATTTCTGACAATTATTATTAAAATAGTCATAGATAGAAAACAAAGGCGTAAAATATTCATGAGTTTCATAACCATCATTAAAAGGATGATACCATTCATTATCCTTTGATATTTTTACATTCTTATATACTAAATAATCCATAATATCACTTGGTTCTTTTTTATATAGTTCATCTTTATTAAAAGACAAATATTTCAATCCAAAAATATTGTTTTTAATTGGTTCATCTTTGGGGTTGAAATTCAAATACCAACGGTTTCTAAGTTCTTTCTCTACTGTTCTATAGCTAAAAGAACTACTATCTTCCACTTTGCTTTTTAATTCCATTATATAATCATTAAACATAGTATATAAAGAAGTTATTCTTTGTTGACCATCTAGTAAATAAAGACAATCTTTTTTTACAGAATCAAGTTCAACTGATTCACTTTTGAACCCTATCATTTTATTCTTATATTCTTCTTTTTCTCCTTTTATTAACAAAAAACTTCCAATAGGTATCTTTAATAAAAAAGATGCTAACATTTCTTTTTGTTGTTTCGGGCTCCATTTAAACTCCCTTTGAAAGAATGGCAACACGATTTCTACTTTTTCATTATTACCATCACCTTTGATTTTTCGAAATATTTTATTCAAATTATAGTCTTTTTGTAAATACTCATTCATTATTAATCTCCTTATTGGACTACCCTCTAATTCCCTTAAGTATTGCTCTTTCATCTAAATTATCTAATTTGTCCTCATCGATCTCTTTTACGAGTCTAAAGTAATTCCTTAGATACTCATCCTTTGATGTTGCATTATTCATTATAATCTTTTTATATAAATAATGTATACCACCTATACCAAATTCAATCATTGAATCATATTTTTCTTTAAACTCATCATTACTATACCAATCACCAAAAGCTTCTCTTAATAATTCATTGTTCTCCAATTTACTTTCTTCATCATGAATGATTAAATATCCCAATGTTGAAAGCAATTTAATTCTACTACTTTCCTTATTTAATACTCCTGGAAACATTGATTTTTTAGTCTCTGCATTATTATTCTTTTCTGATAAATCATATAAAATACCTAAACTAACACCAATGAGAAATATGTCTACTACTCTTTCAAATAGTTCCGTTTCATCTAATAAAAAATCAATTTCATTTCCCGCTTCTCCATAAATATTAATATTACTAGCTAACATTTTCACACCTCTCAATTGTAGTTCTTTTAGAACCATCTTGATTCATCTTTAATTTATATATTTTTCCAACCTTACTTTGAATAATCTCTTCAAAATCTGAGTAATAATCTTTATCTAAAGTAAATATGATTAACTGTTCTGCAATATTTGGAAGAACTTCAGCAACATTTTTTTTATGATTGCTAGATAAATCAGATAAAGGTGCATCTAAAATCAATGGATACTGTTCTGAAACTTCAATATCATCATGCCCTTCACGTGCTAGTTTAATTATTCCACCTATAAAACCTAAAGTAGTAATAATATTTTGTCCAGTAGATGTTGATTCAATGCCATCTTCATCAATCACACTAAAAGTATAATCATCATTAATATTAATTTTATGGTTTGTTTCAATTAGCTTAGAAAAAACTTCTGTTACTTTTTTATTAAGATTCTCTAGAATTTCATTTTCTTTTTTATTGTAATAGTTTTCAATTTTCTCTAAAACTTCATTGGTATATAATTTCTTTATATAAATTTTTCTATTTTTTTCATTACTTTGAGCTAACTTATCTAATTCACCTTTAATACTTGATATATTAGAATCTGTTTCTTTTATTTTAACTATTAAATCAGTAATTTGATCATGGTTGATTTTTAAGTCCTCAGCTACTTCTTTTCTTTTCGCCTCAATTGACTCAATATTTCCACCTTTATTAGAAATTTCATCATTAATTCTCTTTATTTCTTTTCTGTGATTATCAATATCATCATAGTTTTTTTCAATTCTCTTATTTATCTCTTTAATATCTTCTTTGAACTCTTCGCTATTATTTTTACAATCAGAAATTTTTTCATTAAATTGATTAACTATTACTGCCAAACTCGCTGGCGGTTGATAATTTTTTTGTTCTTTTAATTTATAATATTCAGTACTTTCTTTAACTATCGAGTGTCCACATAAACAAACACCACGCTCGATTAATTGATCTATCGCTTTTCCATCTATTCCTATTAATCCCTTATCCTCAAACTCTTCCATATTAAATTTGTCTACATATACATCCAAAGTTTTACTAGTAATATAATCAGCAAAAGTTGACTTATTTTTTTCTTTTATTTCTTTGTACTGATTCTCTATATGTTTTTCACTAGATTTTATTAATTGTTCAAGATGTTCTCTTTCGCCTTGCAAATTTTTTGCTTTTTCAAAACCTTCCAATTGTTTCTTATATTTTTTTTGAAGCTCTTCCATAGCTTCTTTTTCATCCTCTAATGCCTCTAATTCAACCTTTAATCTCTTATCTTTTTTCTCTTGGGTTTCTAAATCTGATTTATATTCTTTCATTTTCTTTGAATTACTATCATCATATTCTTTATCATAACTCTTTAGTATTTTATCTAAATGTTTTTGAGCATCTAACAAAATATCTAGCCCCAATATATTTTTTACAGCATCGCTTATATCTTTTTTTCCTTTTCGATTTTCTTGGGATAAATTTTCAATTCTTTCACCATCAAAGAAAAAATACATTGAAAGATCTTCTGGTATGATATTCTCAATTTCACTATTATCTAGATTTTCTAATATACCATTTTTATTTTTAAGTTGAATTGAAAAATCACGATTTTCTCTAACTAGTCTATCATCTATCTTTTTATAAATGTTTTTCCGATTTATGACATAGTTCTTTCCTTTATTTGTAATATGAACTTCTACATAAGCGGCCTCTTCTTCTCCATTTTTTAATTCTCTTACCACTGTACCTGTTAAAATCTCGTCACTATTGGGTAGGTTTAAATTTCTATAGAAACACCAGTTAAAAGCTTCTAATAAAGTGGTTTTTCCAGCACCATTTTCCTTGCTTAAAATAATTGTCACATTTTTTTTAGATCCTGAACTAAAACTTATTTCATTTTTCCCCATATATTGCCGAAAATTATTTAGAACTAATTTTTTAATTATCATTCTTAAACACCTCCTTATTTATTAAATCTTTTATTTCTTTTCTCTTTTGTGTTTCAGTAATTCTTTTACCATGAATAAACTTCTTTTCTTTCTGAATAATTTCAGTAATTAAATTATCAACTATTTCCTTATCAATATCTTCATAGTTCATATTAATCCCCCTTCTATATACTTTTCATAAACTTGAATAATTTCATCAAGCTTAGCTTTTGCAGCATACTTATTCTTTGCAATACTTGTAAACTCATTTGCTCTTTTTATTTCTCTTTTCAATAATGAAACATCATAATTTAATTCATTTTCATCTGCTAAATGAATTTGATCCAAACGTCTTGGTAAGGCTATAAAATCGTAAATATTAGAATAATCCTTACCTTCATATATTCTTAGTACTCGACCTCTTCTTTGGATAAACTCTTTAGGATTACTGCTACTTGATAAAATATACGCATTTTTAATAGATGGAATATTAACTCCCTCATCTAAGCATTTAATGGCAACAATAGTTTGTAATGATATACCATCAGAAAATTCTGAAATCATTTCGTTTCTTTCCTCTAAGTTTTCATCAGCAGTAAATTTTTTTACCTTCATTCCTAACTCGTTCCCAAGTATTTGTGAAACAGCTATTATTTGTCTTAAACTTTGATCATCATTTTCGTTTTCAGTATATGTTGCACCGCAATAGACTAAGTTGTAATATGAATCTCTGTTCTCACTTAACAATTCTTTTAGCTTAACTGTTTTATTTTCCATACCTGCTATTAATCTCGCTCTTTTAATGTAAATTCTTTTGGCACTTTCTGTAAGAATCATTTTTCCATCTTTCTTAGCCATACACTTAATAGCTTGTCTGGTTAAATCTTTGTATTCTTCATATTCATTTTCTGTTAAATATACAAAAATTGGATGGTAAAAATACTCCGTCAAAAAACCTTCTTTTATAGCTTTTTCTAAACTATATGAAAAAACTTCTTTCTGGAAAAAGTTGATAATATTACTTGTTCCTTCGTCATCAAAATACCTTTCAGGAGTTGCTGATAATCCTAATCTATATTCATATTTATTGTCTAAATGTTTACTAAAATTACTAGTACCAGCATTATGTACTTCATCAACTATTATTAATAAATCATCTTCTACTTCTTTAATTATTTTCTGAAATCTTTTAGTAGTAAAACTGCTATTTGTAGTTATCACAGCAACTGTATCAATGACGTCTAAATTAAACCTGTGTATTTTTTTTCTTAAATCTTTTTCCCATTTTGTTTTTGAAAAAACTTTAATATAATCATCATAGAATTCTTCTAAATCTTCAGACCATTGTTCTACTAGATGCATGTAGGGACAAACAATAAGTATAAATAATTTATCATTGCTTTTATACTTAATTAATGATTCAACTGCCGCTAATGCCGTTAAAGTTTTCCCTGTTCCAGTTGCCATATTAAAGTAACCAATACCATCATTATTTATCCAATTATCAATTGCTAATTTTTGATAATCTCTTAAATTAAACCATTCCGGAGATTGATATACCTTTCTAGCGGTCTTAGGATGATTTCCATAAAAACTAATGTGTTCTTCTGAAATAATATTGTTATTCTTGTATTTAAATATTTCTTGTTTTATTGCATCTGGACAATCATAAACTTCTACCTTATCAGTCTTATTGTTCCAAAGTTTTTGAAAATCATTAATTTTTTGACTAACCCGTTGTGGTTCAGTTCCTTCATGCCAGCTACAAAATACATCTATTGATTCAAAATTATAATAGTGTGCTGCTTGTGTTTCATTTAAAGATCCTGTAAAAGCAATTTTATCTCCTAATTCATCGATTACAATGCCAATTTTTTCATGATATATTCCATTAGTATTATTATTCATAACAGCTACTTTAATTTCCAAAATGTCATTTGCAATTAAGTGTGATAGGTAATTTAATCTCATCTTTTCTTCAAAGTTAATAACTTCATTGAAATTTCTGAACATTGCACGTTCAATTATTTTCTTTTTGTCATAACCATCTTCAATTGCCTTAACATCATCCTCTGTAAGATTAGGTGATGTCACCATAAGTATTTTACCATTACAATCTATCATCTTTGAAATTCCTTTTGAAATGGATACTAAAAGTGAACTTGAAAAATAACCAACGGCTCGATAATATTCAACAGCATTTGATAAAATCGGAATATAAAATTCATTTATAATTTTACTAGGGTCATCAGTTCTATATTGTAACTTAATGTCTAAATCTTTTAATGTCATATTCACCTACTCTATCTCGATATCTTTTAATAAATTTAATAAATCAACAAAGTTTTCTTTTTTCATTGTAACACCCTTCCCTGCTGTTCCATCTTTCTTCCACTTCCTTATTTCATACTTTGCATCATTACCGAACTATCTAACTTTACCTACTTCAATTTCATAATTCTTAGAAACTGGTAAACTAATATAGATTTTTTCTTTAACATATTTCTTATCTTTCTTCTTTTTTTTAGAATCAGAATCTACTAATTTATCAATTAATGAGTCTTGATCCATAAATTCCTCCTATCATATAAAATTCATCTATAATACATCAAAATCTAAAGCGCAAACTAACGTTTGTTATATTTTACAAACCTTTACATGTAAAAAAAATTATAGCTTTTTTAGACTCTCTATTAATCTATCAATTTCTACTTTATTATTAAAGTACCCTAAACTCACCCTAACTGTTCCACCACAATGTTTTGTATTTAATAAGTCATGAATATAAGGCGCACAATGGTATCCAGATCTAACAGAAATTTTAAAATCCCGATCAAGTATTTGTGCTAAAACGTCTGGTTGATACTCATTGTGAGTAAACGAAATTATTCCTAGTTGTTTAGAATTATCTTCTAATTGGTAAACCGTTATTCCATATATCTGCTTTAATTCTTTTACAGCATATTGAGTTAAATCCATTTTTTTATTTCTTATTGTTTTTATGCCTATTTCTTTAAGCCACTTAATGCTTGTATTTAATCCAAAATTTGCCATTGTATTAGGACTGCCTACTTCATGTTCATTAAATACTTGTGTATTCAATGAATCACTCCCATTTCCCCCATGAGTTAATGGTTCGATTTCATTATTTCTTTCTTTTGTTTGCGTTATTATCCCAGCAATTCCAAATGGCCCATATAATGTTTTATGTCCAGCAAATACTAAATAATCGTAACTATCTTTAATCATATCAATATCCAATAATCCAACTGATTGAGCTCCATCAACTATGCTTATTGGATTATATTCTGATAGAAAATCTATAATTTCTGTTGGATTATTTATAAATCCAGTGACATTACTAATGTGATTTATGAATAGATAATCAGGCTTCTCAATTGAAGTCATATGTTGCAGTTTTTTCCAATCAACCTCATAATTATCTTTATAGGGAATAAATTTAATATTAATTTCATTTTTCTGTGCATAATAGTTCAGTGGTCTTGCAACGGCATTATGTTCAAAAGGCGTAATATAAACATTCGCATTTTTTTTAATTTGTAATCCATAAATTAATTTATTGAAAGCATTAGTAGCTGAAGAAGTAAATATTACCTCTCCATTGCTACCAACTAAATCTTTTATCATATCTTTAGTCTCTATATAAACTTCATACGCTTTTCTTGCCTTTTCATAACCGCCTCTTCCTATGTTAACACCAATTTCTCTATTTAATTTGTCCATTGTTTCATATACTATATCAGGCTTAGGGTAAGTAGTAGCAGCGTTATCTAAATATATATTTTGCAAAACTCCTCCTAACATTTTTCTTTAATTAGTTTAATTAAGACATTTTGTAAATCATCTTCATTAATACTATCAGCATATTCGTCAATTAACTCTGAGATTTCATCTCTTAAAAATATTGCATGGCCTTCAATCTCTTTAGCAATAATAGTTTTTGACTCTTCTTCATTACTAAATATAATATCAATATGATCAATATTCTCTAAAGATTTATCTTTTATTTCCTTAAAATTTTGAATTTCTTCCTTAAAATCACTTAAAAACTTCTGTATCAACGAATCACTCCAGTCCTCAATGTTGTGTTGGGTGATTATTCGTGCAATTCTGCCAATAATGAAATTTTCATCATAATTATTCAATTTCTCTGCCATCCTAATTGTTTCAAATATATCCATTAAATTCGCACTCATCAGTTGTTTTCTATCTGATTCTTCAATGGAAATATACCAGTCCTGAAGTAACGTATATATATTACCTTTGAAACTCGGATTAATTATATCAATAATTCTTTCGCCTAAGTATTTCTTCTGATTATAAATATGGTTTTTTAATGTTGTTCTAAACTTCTCCAACTTTCCGACAATCTCATTTAAATCATTATCTCTAAATATTTTTTCAGGAATAATTTTGAATAGCAGCTCATGACTATTAATATCAAATGATAATAAATATCTTCTCAGTTGAATAAATTCATCCTCAAGTATTTTTTCTTGACCATCAACATAATAAACTTCAAATTCCTTAGTATATTTAGGCAATCTTCTAATGAACTCTTGCATCATACTTACTAAATGATGGTATCGGTTATATTGCGATTTATTTATATAACTTTCATTTTTAAATATCTCTTCAATCTTATTTAAATACTCTACTTTCTTTTTTGTTCCTTTTTCTACTAGTAAACTATAACTACCATAATCTTTATTAATCTTATTGATTATGTTCAAATCTAAATCTAACTCACTATTATTATAGTAAATTACTATTTCATCAGCATAACCTTTTAGTACTAGAGCCAAATAAACAGGTATTATTCCATTTCTGATATTAAAGGGTGGTTCTTTTAATTTATTATATAAATCTGTAAAAGATTTCATTTTCCCTTCCGAACTCAATATAAAATCTTCAATCAGTTCCAATATTTTATTAAGATTTGGATCATCAGATTTCAAAATAACTTGGGAAGCATCATCATTTTCAAGTCCTTTATTTCCAATTAAAGATCTATATAGAGTTGCTTCAGCGCTATTCCCATTCTCTTTTACCCCTAAGTTATCCTTATCTTCAAGAATAACTTCAATAATGGTATCCCTAGCTCTTCGTATCTGAGAGCTGATATTATTTTTATTAATCATTTCATTATTTATTTCTGGTGTTTTGGAATATAGTTCAAAACATACGTCAGAAATATAACGATTCAATTCTTTATTATTTTTTAAATGCATTTTAGTATCAGATACTAAAGTTATCTTTTCATAATCTAAGAAAGTTTTTGAATATTTATCTAATATCTCTTCTTCTAAATCCTGTAAATAGATATCAAGTTCATTTATAATATATTTGCTTTGATTAACTAAATTCTTATCTTTCTTTAACTCTATTATCGCATTATATTCCTCTACTTTTCTCTTAATTTTAAATTCATCTTCTACAACAACAAAAATAATTCTATTATCATATTTCTTTCTAATATTACTAACTGAGTCAATAATCTTATTAATCTCTTCTTTTTTATCATTGATAATATTAATAATGACCCCATCAGATTTTGAATCATTCCATAATTGATAAAAATCAATTTTCTCAACTTGTGAATATAACAAAAATATTTTCTTATAGAAACGTGTCATTTTACATTCATAATTATACCTCTTGGGTACAACATAGCCTGGATTTATTATTTCCTCTAATTTTTCAGTAAAGTTATATTTAATATTTTCTATTTCTAATTTTTTATTTATTTTTTCTTTTATATTAATATTGCTTCCAGGTAAGAATAGTAAATGTTCATTACTATTTTTTTTCATTAATATCATTTCATCTTCAAGAAATTTAATTCTTTGTTTTATAAGTTTTTCTTGAGTTCCATCAAGACTTAAAGACAACCTAATTTCTTTTTCTATTGGACTTATAAATCTATATTCATTCACAATATTTATTATTGCTAACGCTTTAATTATTCTTTTGTCTATTTCACGCTCTACACTTTCCAAAGAAGTACTTGCCTTTAACCATATATTATATATTCTTTTCATATTTCCCTCTTGCTCAAACGTTTTCTTGAAATAATCATATATAATATCTAATCCTAGTAAACCTTTTTCATTTTTTTTCAAGAAATCGTTTAAGGTATTGTGTCCATCATTAGATAAAAATGTAAATAATGTTCTCTCATTTTGAGCGACTTTTTCACTAACCCTAATTAAAGCAAATGAAGTTATTGGATTTAAAGGAAAACATTCGTGGGCTAAGAGTTCTTTCATTTTAGCTGTTCCATCAAACATTTTTCTTTCTGATGTGTAATCATAAATTGATTGGCTTAGTTTGAGACTTTCTTTAAATTTATTTTTATATTCATCTTGTTTTATAATAGTATTAGAAATTAACTCATAATTACTTTTTGAAGAAGAAGTGAAATAATACTCTTTAAAACGTCCTTCAATTGCTTTCCATGAATTAATCTGAGCTTTAGGCAATAAATACACATATTCATTAATTGTTTTATGAGTAATACATGTAAATATTATTTCTCCATCACTAGTATTTGCTAATTCAGCAAGTTCTTGAATGATATTCAATTCTGAAGAAACATTTTTTTCAACACTTCCTTCTAAAAATTTGCTAAACTCATCAAAAACAATGTATATTCCATCAAATGTAGTCTTATCATTTAATTCTCTGTTCAAATACTCAATTGTTTTTACAATATTTGTATTAATGATAGGATTAAACTCAGTTCCAAAAGTCATTTCAGAATATAATTCCTTAAAGATTCTAAAAGCTTCTTCATCAAAATCTAATAGTTTTTTTCTGATTTCATTAATACTCAAGCCTTTAGCATTCAAGTAATCTGCTAATTTATCACTGGCTTTCTTATTCTGATTCCATTTTTCAAGAACATCTACAGCTTCTGTATAAAAATTCTTAGGTTTCAAATCTGATAAACTATTTTCACTTAATGACTTATTAATAGCCATTAAAAGTGTTCTGCTAAAACTTTCATAACCACTTGTAAGTATAATAGGCAAGTAGCTTTTGTCTTCTATTTTAGAAAGTTTTTCACTACTTATACTCTCATTAGTAAGTAATTTATTTGCAATTTCTTCCAAATTAGAAAATCCTTTTTGTCTTAATAACCCTAATAATAATAACATCATATGTGATTTACCTTTACCATAAGGCCCTACTAAAATATTTGCATTATTTTTAGTAATACCAAGTACATTATCAATAAGTTGTTCGATCATATTTATTCCGTAATCTGTGATTATATAATCATTCATTTTTCTATAATTATTTATATCATATTGTAGGTTAATCGAATTTTTAAAGTTCTTATTCGTTTTGATATATTTATTCATTGAAACTTACTTCCCCTCTATCGTAGTATTGTTCTAGAACCTCTTGCTTTTCAATTTTATTAACATAAACTTGATTTAAACCAGCGGTTCTATTTATTTCAATAAGACCCTTTTCTTCTAACTTATCTAAATAATGATACAACAAGTGCGTATCTAAATTAAAAATTTTGTAAATATTATTTGTATTGGTTTCTAGTCTATCAATACTAATTGAACTCTTATCACCAATTTGATCAAGAATTACATAATATATTATATACTCATTTAATACTCTAATATCTGGTTTAGATTTTATATACGTATCTTCGTTATTTGATTTCTTTTCATCAACTAAACCGATCTCTGTAAATGGTGATATAAGATTTTCTTCAGGTGTCTTATTAGAGTTTAACTCTTTTTTATTATAGTTCTTAATAATTACATTAACATCACTCTTTATTGACCGTTTTGAAATATTTTTAGATAAATTACTCTTCTTCAAGTAATTGTATATAAAGCTCTCTAACTCAGACTTTGTGAAACTTTCATAATTAAATTCATTAAAAAATATACTAAATGATGTTGCTTTTTCAATATTTTTAACAAATAAGTAATGTAAAAGCCAAAGTGTGAAATTATCTTCCAAATATTTATCTTTTCTAAAAATAATTTGTCCAAGATCATCTGTTAAAAAATAATGGTTCTTTCTTTTTACTTTTTTTACATCGATTAATCCCATGGTTCTTAGATAATATCTAATAGAATAAACCATAGCTGAACCAACGCCTAACTCATCAACAGGATTTTCTGCATGAAAGGCTGTTACATTCATTAACGCTTTATTAATCCATCCATCACGCAAATAAAAACTCCTATGTCCTTTTAATTTAAATTTATCTATATTCATTTGCACATTATTCACCCTTTTTTATTCGTAATACTTTTTTCATATAGCAGCCACCTTGGTAATGATCTATACAATCGCCACATCTTACACATTTTTTGCTATCAATACTATAATTTATTCTCTCAATATATCTTTTATTTTCACTTTTTTTCTCTTTCTTAATAGTAATTGCATTGTATTTACATGTACTTTCGCAGCCACCACAAGATACACAAATCTGATATTTAGCAATTTGACAAGAAATTTTACTTTTAGCATCACGCATGTTTCTAACTTTATCAGCAATTCCTCCAAAATTAAAATTATATACAGTGATTTTTAATATTTTTGTCCCTATTCTTCCTTGCAATTTCATTATTGGTACATCATTTTTATCAAGTACATATACTTCACCTTTATATTTATTTCCTAAATTTTTATTTATTTTTCCAAATGGTATAAATAACTCATATAAGTCATCACTTATAGGTCTTTTTAACTCATAACTAATAGTATCGGCTTGATCAACACATGGTTTAAAATCAACAACAGTATTCTCACTAATTTCTAGTCCGTTACCGCCTTGTCTAGCTTTCCATGAGCCATCTTTAACGTACTTTTCTGGTTCACTTTTATTTGTTTTTATAGCAAAATCATAAAGCATATTATTAAACTTTGAACTTGATTCACTCATATAAATTTCCGATAGAAACATATCCCATCCTGTATTATTTGGACAACACCAACAGCCAACTCTAGAGTAACCTAATCTATAAGCATTATTAAAATCGACATTTCGAGTCAGCAAATACAACCAAACATCAAAGTCTAACCAATCAATTATTGGAGCAGATACTTTTTGTTTAGCTATTTTAGGACTATCAGTATCTCTATCATATTTCGATCTTGAAACAGATTCCGGTCTTCGTATACCTTGAAAAGACAGTATTTTATTTTTCTTTTTAAATAATCTATCAATTCTATCAGAAATTGGTCCAGTTTTAAAAAAAGTACAACACCAACTCATGACTTGTGATGGTGGCCCAATTGTATCTACAATTTCATAAAAATCATCTTCTTTATTTTTAGCTTCAAGGAGTAATGTTTTTGGATTGTTTTCCTTAAAATTTGCAATATAATCATAAGTATATTTAAACTCTAATGTTGTATTTCCAAATATAGCTAAAACATTTCTATCACTTAGCGTTCGATTAACGATATCAAAAGTTACAGTAGAATCTTTTCCACCACTAAAAGAAATAAACATTTCGTCATCTTTATAGTTGTTAGATACTCTCTTAATATAATTCATTGATTCTGTTTCTATTTGATACATTCTACTTTGATTTGCTTCAACAAACTTCTTAATATAATTATTAAAAGCTTCGTATGTTATTTCATTCTCTCTCTCATCTAATTTTTTTACAACTTCTTCTGCAGATTTAGTTTGCAAATCTTTTTTTGTTACTGGTAAGGTTTCCCCATTAACAACAAACTGATTGCCACCAGTGTACCAAACGGATTGTTTTAAAATATTATATTTACTATCTGATAATACATCTAGTAATAATTGCTCCTCAGGAAATACAGGCCGTATATCTGTTGATAATACCTTTCCTGAATTGCCGCAAACTGAACATTCTTCATCAAACAGCGGTATGTTACAATGCTCACACCAAAATATTGTTTTCTCCATTTTTAGTTGACTTTCATTTATTTCTCTGGTTTTATTAGAGTATTCTTTCTGAGATAAATTCCCAGCTTCAAATTTTTTTTCTAATTGTTTTAATTTATCCATGCATACGTTACATTTATTTGAATTTAAGTCTCTTGATCTATAAATATCTGATATATATGAATCACATGCTTCGCAGTAATATTTAATCATTTTATTCACCTTTACTTTATATTTTTTATTATACTTACTATTATTAATCATATACCTTTTCCGGTTAAAAGTGAATAGTGAAAAAGATTTATTGCTTATTCTTAAGAAAGACATTTAAATAAAATTTTCTAATCTCTCTTCAACACCCCAACAACCACACCATTAATATACAAGTCATCCTCTTCAACCATAATTGGTTCATAGGAAGAGTTCTCTGGTATTAATAGAATCTTATCATTCATTGCTGAATACC
>Ga0136557_1001306_pt1 | contig 16385 bp, 14 predicted proteins | sample AntRauTorckE6832_FD_104796 | JGI IMG/M metagenome (GOLD analysis project Ga0136557, IMG submission 104796) | Saline lake microbial communities from Rauer Islands, Antarctica - Metagenome Torckler E6 #832 | ecosystem: Environmental > Aquatic > Non-marine Saline and Alkaline > Saline | place...
CGGTGTAGACCCAGCCAGAATTGGTTTGAATATACGTAAAGTCACCCACCCATAGTTGGTTTGGATGATCAGCATTAAAATTACGTTTCACTAAATCATGTGTTCTTTTTTGATCATCTCGGCTACGGGTGGTTTGTTTATTCTTACCACGCCAAACACCTTGTATACCTAGCTTCTGCATCAATCGAGCAACTGTACAACGTGCGATAACATAACCTTCACGTTTCAATTGTTGCCAGACCTTACGCACACCATATCGACCTGAACTTTCTTTCCAAATTTGTTTAATTTGTTCAGCATGATGCTCATCATGTCGATCTCGTTTCGCTCGATGTTCTGGATTTACTGTGAGATCTAGTATTCGATAATAGGTTGACACTGCGATCGGTAAAATCCTACAAATCGCATCAACACCATACAAGTCTTTATTGTTATGGATGAAATCCACCATTATTTGTGTGGGCGGTCGAGCTCCGCCTGGGCGAAAAAAGCGGCTGCTTTACGTAGAATTTCGTTAGCACGTTGCAGTTCTTTATTTTCGCGTTCCAGTTGTTTGATACGTTCTTGGTCTGAAAACTGCTGTACTTTAACTGGATTTTGTTTATCTAAATATTTTTGATACCAAACACGAAGTGTTTCAGGAGTACAACCAATCTTAGGCGCAATTGCTGTGATTGCAGCCCAAGTAGAAGGATAATCTTTTTCGGATTCAATCAATAATTGAACCGCTCTTTCTCTGATTTCAGGGGTATATTTTAATTTTGTCATCGGGATAGTCTCTCAGAATATTGACTCTCCGACAAACCCGGTACGGTTCAGTCTTTATATCCTGCCGATACCGGACATAACTTTGTCCTAGCGGATGAAAAATGCAACTCACAAAAAAGTAATTATTTGGCATCAGAACAATTCCTGCAGCAGTGGCAGGAGCGTAATCATCTACATGATCAATCTATTATTCGAGAGATTTCTCAATTAGGTTTTCTAACCGATCTGCAACGTTCGCATCGGGTTGCCGACTGGGCGTATAAGCAGGCAGTAGAGAATGAGTATTTAGTTTGGTTAGGTGGTAGTGAAAAAAAACTAGTTTCTAAAACTATAGAATTTTTTGTGAGAACTAAATGATAATTTAATCAATAAGAAAAATATCGGCTATCATCAATATTGTCTTAATTACTGTATTTGACAAATGAAACTCATTGATAACATTAATAACACTTTAGGTTCAGATATTGGGGATAGTTTAAGTAGTAAATCGAGATTAAAGATAGCGGCCTCATACTTTTCCATTTATGCGTATGCCGCCTTAAAAAAAGAATTAGAAAAGATCGAAGAACTACAATTTGTCTTTACGTCCCCAACCTTTGTCGCTGATAACGTCACAGATAAGCTAAAAAAGGAAAAACGTGAATTTGTCATTCCTAAACAAGATCGTGAAAGCAGTCTGTACGGGACAGAATTTGAAATTCACTTAAAAAATCAGTTATCACAAAAAGCAATTGCTAAAGAATGCGCAGATTGGATACGACGAAAAGCAAAATTTAAGTCAAATAATAGCAATGCGCCGATGCAGGAATTTATCAGCATCCAAAAACCTGAGCAGTCTTTAACCTATATGCCTATTCAAGGGTTTACCCCGATGGGATTAGGTTTTGAAAGAGGCAATGCTATTTCCAATATGGTCAATTGCTTTGATGAGCAGCCAATGGTGCAAACCTATATTCAGCTATTCAATCAAATTTGGAACGATCCTTCTAAAGTTGAAGATGTTACCAGTGAAATTATCCTACATATTGAGTCTGTGTATCAGGAAAATCCGCCTGAACGGATTTACTACTTAATGCTCTACAACATCTTCAAAGATTTCCTAGAAGATATAAATGCAGACGTTATGCCGAATGATCTCACAGGTTATCAGGATACCTTAGTATGGAATAAGCTATTCAATTTCCAGAAAGATGCAGCCGTAGGCATTATCAATAAACTTGAAACCTACAATGGCTGTATCTTGGCGGATAGTGTTGGTTTGGGTAAGACCTTTACCGCATTGGCTGTGATCAAATACTACGAATTACGAAACAAGAGCGTTCTGGTTTTATGCCCTAAGAAATTGGGGGCGAACTGGACGAACTATAACGCCAATTTAGTTACGAACATCTTTGCTAAGGATCGTTTTAGCTACGATGTGCTGTATCACACCGACCTCTCTCGCAGAGGTGGTGAAACCCTAGGCATAGATTTGGCGAAAATCAATTGGGGCAACTATGACTTAGTTGTGATTGATGAATCGCATAACTTCCGTAACCGTGGCACGTTTAAGGATCGAGAAACACGTTATGACCGCTTAATGAATCAAGTGATTCGTCAGGGCGTGAAAACCAAAGTGCTAATGTTGTCTGCTACGCCAGTGAATAACCATTTTACCGATCTCAAGAATCAGCTTGCCCTTGCTTATGAAGGAAATGCAGCTTTATTGGAAAATAAGCTCGATACTGAACGTGATATAGAAACCATATTCCGTAGAGCACAGACCAGCTTTAATGCCTGGGCAAAACTAGATCCTGCCCAACGGACAACTCAAGCAATTCTTAACCTTCTAGATTTCGATTTCTTTAAGCTGTTAGATAGCGTGACGATTGCTCGTTCAAGAAAGCACATTCAAACCTTCTATGACACCAAAGATATTGGACAGTTTCCTCAACGACTCAAGCCAATTTCATTCCGTTGTGCATTATCGACCGATCAGGATAGTGTTTCTCTGAATCAAATTTATGCAGATCTGTCCTTAATCAAGATGTCAGTCTATGCACCAGTCAGTTATATCTTTCCAAGTGCTTTAAAAAAGTATGAAGAGATTTTTGATACCCGTGTAGAAGGTAAAGGTAAATTAAGACAGGTAGACCGCGAAAAAAGTTTACAGGCCTTGATGACGGTAAATTTACTGAAACGTCTAGAAAGTTCCGTTCATGCTTTTCGTCTTACACTGGGCGTCATAAAGAAAAATATAGAGAATGTACTCGCCAAAATTGCTGACTTTGAGGTTCGTCAGGCGGATGATGAAGTCAGTATTTCCCCTGATTTTGGCTATGATGAAGATGAAAATGGTGAATTACTCAACACTGAAGATTTAATTGGTAATAAGCTCAAAATTCATTTGGGTGATATGGATCTATTGACTTGGAAAACTGATCTAGAGGGTGATTACCACATTATTCTCGGTTTATTGCGAATGATTCAGCCAATTAACGCTGAAAAGGATGCCAAACTACAACATCTTAAAGCGCATGTTGTTGAGAAAATTCAGAACCCAATTAATGCCAATAACCGTAAAGTCATCATATTTACTGCCTTTGCGGATACAGCAAATTATATCTATGAGCATATCTCACCAATTTTGTTAGAAACTTATGGTTTGCACAGTGCCAAGATCATCGGTAGTGATAATACTTCCACGATCAAAACCAGAGTGGGAAGCCGTCAAAGCTATGACATGCAGGGCTTACTCACCTTATTCTCTCCACAGTCAAAGCAAAAAGCAGACATATTTCCTGAAGAGTCGAGAGAGGTTGATGTACTGATTGCGACAGACTGTATTTCTGAAGGACAAAACTTACAGGACTGTGATTATCTGATTAACTTCGATATTCACTGGAACCCTGTACGCATTATTCAACGCTTTGGACGTGTTGACCGTATTGGCTCAACAAACAACGTTATTCAACTCGTCAATTACTGGCCTGATATTAGTTTGGATGAATATATTAACTTGCGAGAACGGGTCGAGAATCGCATGGTGATCGTCGATATGACCAGTACGGGAGATGACAACGTTCTCAGTGCGCAAGCTAATGATATTGCCTATCGTCGTGAACAATTACAGAAGCTACAAACTGAAGTTTTAGACTTGGAAGATGCCAACACAGGGGTTTCTATTACTGATTTAGGTTTGAATGACTTCCGTATGGATTTGCTTGGCTATATGGAAGAGCATCCTGAATTGGAGCGATTACCGAATGGACTACATACTGTTGTGCCTGCACAGCCAGAACTCGGTTTAAATGCGGGAGTAATTTTCACCCTAAGAGCACGACATCCTGAGTCGCCTAACAGCCAAAGCAACCGCTTATATCCATATTACTTAGTTTATATTAATCAAGGCGGTGAAGTCGTTTATGACTACACCCAAGCCAAATATCTATTGGATGTAGCACGTAAAGCATGTCGAGGAAAAGATCATCCGATTCCTGAAGCGTATGAAAAGTTTAATGAGAAAACCAATGATGGACGAGATATGAGCCAATATTCAGAATTGTTGGATATTGTGATTCATACCATTCAGGACGTAAAAGCTGAGAAGGATATTGATAGCTTGTTTTCAGGTTTGACTACATCAGCGTTGGTAGATGTGGTTTCTGGATTGAACGACTTTGAGCTGATTAGCTTTATTGTGATTGAAGAACCTTAAGCATGAAGTTATACAAGTTTCCGCAGCAGGCTAAAGTGGATCGGTTAATTCCGAAAAATAAGTTTTATGAGCAAGGTAAAGCCAATACCAAGATCGAACAGCTATTTGTTAATCAAGTGGAAAATATACGGTGGGCGTACAAGTTGGCTTCATCTACAATTCACCTCCAAGATCAGGAAGATTTGAAGGAAATTCAAATCTTTCGAGTGAAAAGTCGGGTTGAGGATTTAGATGTGTCAATTCTATCTTTCATTGATAAGCTCATTCTAACTCCAATTATTTTTGAAGTTGTTTATCAAGATAAAGTGAAAGTTGTTGCAACCTATAAGCGTTTGAATCAAGCAGACAAAACTAAAGCTGTGATAGGCCAATATTATGCTTCTGGTTGGTTGGAAGATGTAGATCGTGTTGAATTGCCTCTTTACTTAAAACTGGCTGATCTGTATGAACATTTCATCGCACAGATATTGCCGATTACATCAAGCGAAGATTCAGGAAACGATGATGAGCTTGTTTCCATTGAACTTAAATTGCAAAGAGCTCAACAGCTTGAAAACTTACAAAAGCAGCTTGATAAGCTGAAATCCAAGTTGAGAACTGAAAAACAGTTTAATCGTAGGGTTGAAATGAATAAGAAAATTAACTTGTTGAGTGATGAAATAAATAATCTATTTAAATAAATGGGTTACTTAATTCAAAATTGACTAGCCTGAAAGCTAGTCAACAATCAATTCGAAGATTAAAGAATTTCAGCTAATAAGCGTAAAACTTTTTTAAATTCATCACCACCAGCTCCTCCTCCAGTTGCATTACCTCCTAAGTTCACTGGAAGAATATTTTTTTGTATATCGTAATTATAACAACTGTTTGGTCCAAATGGGCCATGTTGAGATTGAATAAATTGTATCCAATCAGCTAGAACCGCAGGAGAGTTAGTTATAGGAAATGATTCACTTTTAGGTGAATTCTTAATAGTTTGTTTATGTTGGGGATAAAGACTTAAAAATTCCTGAACAGTACCCAGAGCATGGTTGACGTGACTACGAGTTTTATCTGTCCCATCTAATCCCAACCCTAATAAATTTTCAACCAACGCATTAAAGTTTGGATCATTCTGCGGTAGTGATCTAATTTTGCCAAGCATGGCCTGGATGCCAAGTGTCATTTTTTTTCCTTAGTGTTAATATTAAGCTAATGATTACTAACATAAAACATCTAATTTTTCAAACAATTATTGCTGAAAAAATATGGCACCCCTCTAGTTCTTTATATTTCATCATGTTATTCTTTATCCTAGTTTTATGGTGATTTTAATTTAGTAGCTACTAAATATTGAGGATTAGTAATGACTTTAAATGATAGTCTTAAAATGCATACACTTGACCAATGCTCTTCAAACTTTGAGAGTTTAAAAAAATTATTTCCTAATTGTATTACCGAGATAGTTAACGAAAACGGTGATATGCGCAACGTAATCGATTTTGATTTGCTGCGACAAGAATTATCTGATGATATTGTAGAAGCAGATAAAGAGCGCTATAGATTAGATTGGGTTGGTAAAAAAGAAGCTATTCTGGCTGCTAATATGCCTATAAAAAAAACTTTAAGACCATCTAGAGATCAAAGTATAAATTTTGATAGCACTCAGAATTTGTTTATTGAAGGCGATAATCTTGAGGTTTTAAAAACTTTACAAGAAAGTTATCTAAATAAAGTTGACGTTATATATATAGATCCTCCTTATAATACTGGTAGAAATATTATATATAAAAATGACTATTCAATAAGTGAAAAAGACTATTTATTAAAATCTCAAGATATAGATGAAGAAGGTAATATATATTTTACAAATAAAGAATCGAATGGAAGATTTCATTCTGACTGGTTGTCGATGATTTATAGTCGACTTAAGTTAGCTAAAAATTTATTAAAAGAAAATGGAGTGCTTATATGCGCTATTGATGAGAATGAACAACCTACATTAAGTATTCTTCTAAAAGAGATTTTTAATGAAGGAAGTTATGAACATCATTGTATAACAATTGTTCACAACCCTAGAGGTATTCAGGGTACCAATTTTTCTTATACTCATGAATTTGCAATATTTGTTGTACCTAAGGGAAAAAAACGTATAGCAAACCGAAAAATTGAAGATGAAGATGTTGATTGGTCTAATTTAAGGAACTGGGGCTCCGAATCTGAGAGAACAGATGCTAAAAATTGCTTTTATCCAATTGTGATAAATAAGGATTCTTTGGAAATAATTGATTTTGGAGATGTTTGTCCCGATGATTTTCATCCAAAATTTAATGAAATTTTTGATAATCATATTTACATATATCCAATTGATAGAAGTGGAATTGAGCGTAAATGGCGTTATGCAAGACAAAGTGTAGAATCAATTAAATCTATGCTTAAAGTAAAAAAAACTAAAGAAGGTTATGATATTCAAATTGGAAAAAACTTTGGCCTTTATAAAACTGTATGGAATGATACTCGCTATGATGCAAATGAATATGGAACTAAAATTGTAAATTCCTTAGTTGAAAACTCGTCATTTACCTATCCAAAGAGTTTATGGACAGTTTATGATTGTATATATGCAGGCTGTGCAGATAATAAAGATGCTTTGGTTTTAGATTTCTTTGCAGGTTCGTCAACTACAGCTCATGCAACCTACGAATTAAATAAACAAGATAATGGAAATAGAAAATTTATAATGATACAAGTGCCAGCAGAAATTCCTGAAGAAAATAAGAAACTTATATCTGGTTTTCAAACGATTGCTGATATCTCTAGGGAGAGAATTAGAAAAGCTGCTAAAAATTATGAAAATCTGGTAAGTGATATTGGTGTTAGGGCTTTATATCTGGATGATACTTGTTTTAAAGATGTATTCTATTTACCAGATGTTTATAAGCAATCTGATCTAGTAGATCTAGCCTCTAACATTAAAGAAGATCGCACATCAGAAGACTTACTATTCCAAGTCATGTTGGATTGGGGGCTTGAACTTTCTTTGCCGATCGAACGTAAAACTATTGCAGGAAAACAAGTGTTTTACGTTGCAGGCAATAGCCTTGTAGCGTGTTTTGATGATTTGACTTTCGATGTAGTCGATGAAGTTGCCAAAGATCATCCTTTACGCTTCGTATCAGCAGAAAAAGCCATTCATCTTGACCATGATAAAACCAATATCAAAGAACGCTTTAAACAGCTCTCTCCTGATACCGAAGTCAAGTTTCTTTAAGAGGGTTTAAACAATGGAAATCCGTTTTAAAACCCTTGGTTATCAGAAAGATTCTGTACAAGCGATTGTGGATTGTTTTAAAGGACAGCCACGTTCTGAAGGTCATCGCTACATGATTGACCAAGGTGCAACCAAAGTTAAAAAAGCAACTGCACAGGTTGATATGCTGGAAGAAACCTTGGATTTACAAGGTGGTAAAGCGAAAAAAGTTGCTACAGATGTAGGTTTTAAGAATGCCGAAATTTTCGATCTGCAAGCTATACTGAAAAACATTCAGGAAGTACAAGCAGCAAGTGGATTACAAAGATCATCTCACTTGATCATGGATGATGGCAAAGGTAAAAACTTGACCCAAAGTCCACTCAACCTTGATATTGAAATGGAAACAGGTACAGGTAAAACCTATTGTTATATTCGTACTATGTTTGAATTGCATAAGCAGTATGGTTGGTCGAAATTTATTGTAGTCGTACCGAGCATTGCGATTCGTGAAGGTGTTTATAAGAGTCTAAATATAACGGCTGATCACTTTCAAGAACAGTACGGCAAAAAAGCCCGTTTCTTTATCTATGATTCAAAAGCATTACATCATTTAGAAAGCTTTAGCTCGAATGGTGGTATCAACGTCATGGTGATTAACGTACAGGCCTTTAATACGATTAAAGAAGGAGCAAACAACGAAGCTGCACGTAAAATATACAGTTTTTTAGATGAATTCCAATCTCGTCGTCCGATTGATGTGATTAGCAGTAACCGTCCAATTTTGATCTTAGATGAACCGCAAAAGATGGGTGCAGATAAAACCTTAGAATCTTTATCAAACTTCAACCCATTATTTATTTTGCGTTATTCAGCGACGCATAAGCGTAACTATAATCTTGTCTATCGTTTGGATGCATTGGATGCCTACAACCAAAAATTGGTGAAAAAAATCACTGTTAAGGGTGTAGAAGTACAGGGCTTATCTGGTACGCACGGTTATTTATACTTACAGGATATCATTGTATCGAAATCAGCACCTGAAGCTAGATTAGAACTAGAAGTTGCAGTTCAAAATGGTTTTAAACGAGTTGTAAGAAAAGTAAAAAGAGGAACTAATTTATATAGTGATATTTCAAATAATGCCGAGCAATATAATGATCGTTATGTAGTCTCAGATATTGATGCACGAGATAACTCGGTTACTTTCTTGAATGGCACAAAAATTCATGTCGGTGAAGCATTGGGGCATGTTGATGAAAAGATCATGCGAACCATTCAGATCCGTGAAACGATTCGTGCACACATTCAAAAAGAACGTCACTTATACAATCAGGGTATTAAAGTTCTGAGTCTTTTCTTTATTGATGAAGTGGCAAAATATCGTCAATATGATGAGGATAATAATCCTGTAGATGGCGAATATATTCAAATTTTCAAGGAACAGTATCAACAGGTACTCAATGAAATTGAGGATCTAAACTTAGAAAATGACCCATATTTTGACTATCTGAAAGCAATTGAGGTAGATCGTACTCACAACGGTTATTTCTCAATTGATAAGAAATCAAAACGTCTTGCCAATCCAGCAATTGATAAGAAAGCTGAAGAAGCTCAGGTATCCAATGATACAGACGCTTATGACCTGATTTTAAAAGATAAAGAACGCCTACTTTCCTTTGAAGAGCCAACTCGTTTTATTTTCTCTCACTCAGCGTTACGGGAAGGTTGGGATAACCCGAACGTGTTTGTGATCTGTACTTTAAAGCATTCAGATAATGTAATTTCTCGTCGCCAAGAAGTTGGCCGTGGTATGCGCCTTGCAGTGAATAAATTTGGCGAACGTATGGATGCCAACCATTTCCAAGGGGCCTTAGGAGAAATTCATAAACTGAATAATCTCACAGTTGTGACCAATGAAAGTTACAAAGAGTTTGTGTCGAATCTACAATCAGAAATTCTGAATACGATTCAGAATCGTCCGACACAAGCTACCCCTGATTACTTTAAAGGGAAAATCTTTAAGTTATCCGATGGATCTAGTGTTGAAGTCACTGAATTGATGGCAAAGCAGATTAATAAGCATTTGTCTAAGCACGATTATATTGATGACAATGATCAGTTAACGCCAAAGTATCACGAAGCGAAAGATCAAGGCACGTTAGCAGAATTACCTGAAAGTTTAGTGGCTTATACTGAGCAAATTCACAAGCTGATTGATGGGCTGTTTGATCCTAAAGTTTTGGAGGGTATGGCTGATAATGGTAATAAGAAGCTGACCAATACGATCAACCAAGCCAATTTAGAACGTAAAGAGTTTCAGGCTTTGTGGTCTCGTATTAACCGTAAAGCAGTTTATCAAATTCATCTGGATTCTGAAAAACTCATTGAACAAAGCATTAGTGCTGTTGAACGTACTGCTGTTGAGCGCAACAACAAGTTTGTAGAAACGCTGAGTTATAAACTTGCAGAAGCGACACAGAGTGATGAATCTACCTATGAGCAAGTTAAAGCCAAAGAAATGTTTGGGAAGGTGACTTCAAAAACTGAGGTTGCGAATATTTCTATTCAGTCTCAAGTGACCTATGACCTGATTGGCAATATTGCCGATGATACCAATCTCACTCGTAAAACGGTTGCACGTATTTTACAGGGAATTAACGCTGCGGTATTTGCACAGTTTAAGTTAAATCCAGAAGCTTTCATTCGTGAAATGAGTCGTATCATCAACGAACAGCAAGCAAAAATGGTCATTCAAGGACTGAAATATAATCCTTTAGATAGCACTTATCCTGACAATGAAATATTTGTAAGTAATGAGAATATTCCATTACAGGCATACAAGGCAGAGCGTCATATTTGGGATTATGTCGTCACTGACTCTGATAATGAGCGTAAATTTGTTGAGGAGCTGGATGGTGCAGATGAGGTGGTCGTCTACGCTAAACTCCCTGATCGTTTCCAGATTCCTACGCCTTTCGGTAGCTATAACCCTGATTGGGCAATTGCTTTCAATAAGGATAAAGTGCGCCAAATATATTTCGTTGCAGAAACTAAAGGCTCAATGCTAGACAGTGACCTAAGGGAAAAAGAGAAACGTAAAGTTGACAGTGCTAAAAAGTTCTTCGCTACTTTAAATCAAGAAAATCAATCATTGGAGGATATCGTTCAGTATTCTGTGATTGATAGTTTTGGTAGTTTGATGAATTTAGTGAAATAAGCAATCGAAAGTCTATGACTAAGTCATAGACTTTCTTTTACGAGGAAATTATGGGCTTTTTTGATATGTTGTTTTCTGGCATTGGATCTTTATTCAGTGCAGCAGTGAGCGTAGTTTCTGAAGTCGTTTCTACAGTCAAAACCTATTTCACGGCAAAAGAAATCGTGACAAAGACTGTCTACGATGAACGAGACAAAAAACAAGATCAAATACATGAGCTTAATCAAGAAATTCAATTTTTGCGTAGAAAATTGAATGAATCAGGACGTATTACTGAACAACAACGTAAAAGGCTGTATGAGCTTGATGAGGAAAGAAATTTTCTAAAGCAAGGCATTAAAAGTGATAGTCAAATTATTGCTGCGGATAAATTTCAACAAAATGAAGATTCTATTCGTAAAGTTGAGATTGATTTAGAAACGACCCATGTTCTTCAATGGAATGCTTTTGCAGATACCATGGCAAAGACATGCCCTAAATGTCAAAGACCTATGAAGTTGCAGTGGGCACGTAATTTAGTTCATGTTAATCCACAAGATTTCTATTGGGGATGTACAGGTTGGTATTTTAATAATAAACAGGTTCGTTTATGTAAATATCGTGAAAATTTATCTCGACAAGACTTAGCATTAATGACAGATACATCCGCACCTGAATTTAGTCTTTCAGCTCAAGACTTCAATATTATTCTTCAGGATCATAGTACGTCTGAAAGTATTATAGAACGTATGGATGATTTACAGTCTGATCTAAGGAATAAAAAGCAAGGTGTTAACATTGTTTGTTGCCCAATGCATGCTGAACCGATGGTTTTACAAAAGAAAAAGAATGGTATTGGGTTACTGGATCAATATTATCTAAGATGTCCACATTGGGCACCTAATGACCAAGGTTGTCCATATACGGAGAAATTGAAGTCAGGATCTCAATTAGCTGCTTTACTAAAGCATCAGACAGGTACGGGTATACTCTAACAATTCATGGAAATTTATCTAAGAGTTAATTTTCTGAGGTGTCCATGTAAAATAAGAACGGGTGTTCAGCTTCAAATAAGAATATCTGTCCATTTAATAAGAATATGCAATTAATGCAATTTTGAAAAATCTAATTATAAAAAGCCAATTATCTCGGAAGATAATTGGCTTGAGCAAAGAGTTTGGCTATCCGCTTATTCGTCGATCATCCCAATAACACGGTACTACAATCAAATTGTTTTCATGTAATCGTGACCATAATCGGACACCTAAATCCCGCTGCATATTTTGGACTGTGAAATTGGAAATTAGCAGAGTCGACTTCATACTGTCATAACGGCTATATAAAACCTTATGTACCATTTCTAGAGGTTTTTCATGCCGATCATGCAGGCCATATTCATCAATCACTAATAAATCAAAACTGGAGAAATGGTCGATAACTTCCTTCTCAGAACGTGAAGGATCTGACCAGGTATCCATCATTTTTTGAGCAATTTCTGCACTGGTATAGTAGCGTGCAGATTTTGTACTGTTATGCAGAATGTTGCGAATAATTGATGCACTCAGATGGGTTTTACCTGTACCCGGTGTACCAATCATCAACATGTTCGGGTTGTGGTCAGAAATAATTTGCTGTGCAAAGGCCTGACATAGTTTGATGGCATTGTCTTGTGCAGGACATGCAACTACATAATTCTTGAAGCCACGATCCAGGTAGCGTTTATTGAGCCCTGAATTTTTAATTTTCTGTTGTAGCAATCGCTGTTGCAGTTCATTCTCATAGGCTGCATGTGAGTGATGGACGGTTTCTTTGGCACACAATTTACAGAGCCTGTGACCTGCAATTTCCATCAGGGGTATATGATGGGTGGGGCAAAGTGTTTCCGTTGTTTCTGCGCGAAACTGGAGTGTTTTAAGCATGGTATTCATGGCTGATCTCCTAAATCCATTTTGAATTTTCTAAAAAACTCTCATTTTTTTCTTCAAAATTTGAAGATGAAGATGAAGATGAAGATGAAGATGAAGATGAAGATGAAGGGCATGGTTCAAGCATGACTTGAGTAATACTCGGGCTCTTCTCAGGAGCTGCTTGAGCATTTACTTTTCGTTGCTTAGTTGATGCTTGAGCATTACTTGCGGATTTATTCCAGCGTGCTTGAGCTGCATTTTTAGCTTTATCAGATTTCATTTGCTGATTTTGCAATGCCTGGCTTTTTAAACTGGTTAAAAAACTTGAATGAATCTGCTCAGACTCGACTTCAAACAATTCCAGAGCCATCAGCGTATTCAACAAAGTTTTAGCCTTGGTGTGCTGAGGTAATTTCGTGATGCTACATACAGTAGCTAGGTCATGAGGAATGGCACCATTTTTCCAGAAATCCATCATTAACAGCAGTGCCGCACCAATTTGTTCTGCCGTCATTCGTGCAAATTTTGCCTGTAGGTCGCCAATATAGAGTGGCATCCAAATTGAAATATCTTTATGCATGTGTTCACCTTTTTATAGGTATAGAGGGGCTAAGGTCATCGATTGGATGACCTTCTGTCTGTGTTTGTTTTATTAGTGAGCGAGACTCATTAAGCGGAGACGGGCCTGTTGGGCCAAGTCATCGTAATGGGCTTGCCCTTCATCCAACATTCGCTGTAACCAGAGTCTCAACGCCTGGTGATCATCGAAGCATTTATTGATTTCCAACAAAAAAGCTAGATTGTGCAGTTTGGGAATGTGTAACTCATGAATGAGTTCACGCGCGACCATATCTGCTTCTGGGCTAACGACTACACCGCCAAAGAAAGCTTTACTGTTCATGAGCAGGCTCCTCTGTATTTAGTCTTTCCAGCATGGCTTCAAAAGCACTGCCATCACGACGTGTGACGTTTGGAATGTAGCGGCTGTAAACACGGAACAGCATTTCAGTGGTCGAATGACCTAGCTGACGTGCAATCCATTCAGGATTTTCACCCGCAGATAACCAAAGTGTGGCAGCTGTGTGACGTGTCTGATAAGCACGACGAGGCGTTAATCCTAAAAAGCGCAGGATAGGGTGCCATACACGCTTATTAACTAAACGGTAGTCTAGAGGACCGCCATCACGGTTGCAGAAGACGAAGTCCGATTTTCCGTTGTTGAGGCTTTTCTGTTGCAGAAAGGCTTGGTACACTCGGTCATTCATCTGGATCGTGCGGTCAGAACCGTACGTTTTGGTTCCACCTAAAACACCATTCACAAGTGCTTCACGGATATGGATTTCACGACGCTGTAAGTCAATGTTTTTCCATTGAAGACCATCAATTTCACTGGTACGCATACCCGTAAAAAAACGGATGGTGTAATACGGTTTAAAGTCATCACGAACCGTTGTAATGATTTGCTGAACTTCTTCAAGAGAGAAAGGGGTGACCTCAATTCGACTCTCTTTTAAGTTGTTTATATTTTTATATGGTGATTCAAAACCATATCGTTCAGCTGCGTCATTGAGTATCATACGTAAAGGCGTCATGATTTGATTGATCCTCGATGCTTTCAGACTTGTTTGATTTTTTCCGTGTGTCACTTTGGCGAGGGAGGCACGGAAGTCAATCAAGTCTGACTTCTTAATTTTCGAAAGAACTTGTTTTCCAAAAGCTGGCTTTAAGTAGTTCTCAATCACTATTAAAACCTTCTGTCGGTAAGACATGCGCCATTCAATTTCTTTCTGTGTAAACCACACTTCAACATAATCATGAAAAAGTGGAACATTACTTTGTACAGCAATTTGCAAACTACGCTTTGCTGTGAACTCTTCGATGCGCTTACTTTTTGGAAAATATTTTCCGTATTCAAACGTACCTAGAGTGATTTCAGCTTCAAGTTGGTCGAGTCGTTTTTTTAAAATACGACGGTTATAAGGGTTATCAACAAGTGTTGTTGTTTCACGACAACGAATGCCCAAATAACGGAAGTCAACAACCAACTTTCCACTGCGGGCTTGTATACTCGCCATTGGTTAACCTCACTTTAAAATTATTGCAGTGCATCCATGCTTAGGCCTGTGAACTTCAGCATTTCAGTTTCAATGCGTTCCCAAACAAAAAGAATTTTGCGTCCACCAAATGGGCGAATGTAGTGAACACCTTCAATGAAAACGCTATCTTTGAGTTGGTTGCGGATAGTACGTGCGTCGTACTGAATTTTTTCAGCCAATTGTTGGGCTGTTAAGTAGGTATATGTCATAATTGTATTCCTGTCATAATTCATCGGATGGAAGTAATTTTTCATCCTTATAGCTAAAATAACCTCAAATTTAATTAAATGCAATTAAATTTTCATGGTATTAGAGGAAATTTTAATGGTTGTTTGTAAGCTGCCTATTTTGTTGGCGGAGCGCAAAATGCGTGTTGCAGATCTAATCCGTGGTACTGGAATTAATAAAACAACATTGCACAAACTTTATAATGGAGATTTAACAAGGATTGATTTGGATACAATTAATCGCATTTGCGACTACTTAGATATACAAGTAGGGGACTTATTTGTTTTTGAAAAAGATATTTAAAATTAATTATATAAAAATCTTTTGGTCACAAATGGTCACATTGAAAAGTATGTGGCCTCAAACCTTATCATGAGTCTCTAAGGAATTTCATTTTTTACTCTTTGATATAAAAGAGTGGCTTTTTTCGTCAAAATTGAGCTAATTCAGTTTTTTTATGTCGTGATTTTTGGTCACAAATGGTCACATCTAAAATTCTATGGACATTGATAATTTACTCATTGGTAAAAAAATAAAAACATGAACCGAGAATTAGAAGCTTTATACCAAGAAAATGAAGGCTAAATTAGATCGTAAATTAAGCTTATTTGACGTCATTTAGTGTTATTTTGATGCCTAAGGACACGTAATGGTCACATCTTGGTCACAAGGTCTAGTTTATTGGAGAGTGGTAGGTAGGTGCTGTGGCAGTTGTGAGTAGAGTAATTTTCTTAAAAACCTAATAAAATCAACAATAAAAAAGCCCCCATCTTTCGATGAGGGCTTTTTTGAATTTGGAGCGGGAAACGAGACTCGAACTCGCGACCCCAACCTTGGCAAGGTTGTGCTCTACCAACTGAGCTATTCCCGCGATGCTGCAACTCTACCACCGGTCCGCGGGACCGGAAAAGATGGCGTCCCCAAGGGGATTCGAACCCCTGTTACCGCCGTGAAAGGGCGGTGTCCTAGGCCTCTAGACGATGGGGACGCTGTGCTCCTGTCGTCGTTTGCCAGGACTCTCCCGACGACAGCGCGCGTAGTCTAGCTGGCGGCGCCGGGGAGTCAAGCATCCGGGGAGGATGAATCCGAAATCGGCTCAGAAATCGAACCCGACCCCCAGGATGTAGGTGACGTCGGTCTTCTTCTGGTCGTCTGCCGGCTCGGTCTCGTGGCTGACGTCGACCCGCAGATCGGCACTCCACATCTTCGACATGGCCAGTCGCAGCCCGGTGGAGGCATTGAAGATCTGGCCGCGATCGAA
>Ga0136557_1001307_pt1 | contig 16377 bp, 18 predicted proteins | sample AntRauTorckE6832_FD_104796 | JGI IMG/M metagenome (GOLD analysis project Ga0136557, IMG submission 104796) | Saline lake microbial communities from Rauer Islands, Antarctica - Metagenome Torckler E6 #832 | ecosystem: Environmental > Aquatic > Non-marine Saline and Alkaline > Saline | place...
CTCCGCTACCAACAGGAATAGAAACATAGTAACTGCTTGCAGGGTGCCGGAGATCCTTGTAGGGACACGGCGCGCCGTGCCCCTACAAGTGAAGCGTATTGGTTGAGCCTTAAAAGAAACATTCACACTTGAAATGTGTGCATCCTGAGTATATACTTAAGGTATGGATAAGATATACATGAAAATATTGAGCCAATGTGAAGGCTTTGAGTGGGATGATGGAAATATTACTAAAAATTGGCTGAAACATAAAGTCAGCCCTGCAGAGTGCGAACAGTTATTTTTTAATAGACCACTAGTAATCCAAGATGACATAAAACATTCAGAGGCAGAAAAAAGATTTTATACACTTGGCAGAACCGATTCGAAAAGAACCCTATTCATTACCTTCACTGTTAGAAACAAGCGTATTCGTGTCATTTCAGCAAGGGACATGAGTCGAAAAGAAAGGGAGGTATATAGCAATGAGTAAACAAATACCAAAATTTAAGAACGAAGACGAAGAAAGAGAGTTTTGGGCAACTCATGACTCTACTGACTACATTAAATGGGACAAAGCTGAAAAAATCACATTTTCAAACCTCAAGCCTTCTGTAAAAAAAATATCTCTACGCCTTCCAGAAACTATGATTGAGGAACTTAAACTTCTAGCAAACAAAAGAGATGTTGCATATCAATCTCTTTTGAAAATATTTCTTGCTGAGCGTATAGAAAAAGAACTTGGTCCACACTAACCAAGAAAACGTTCATTAAGAAAAATTTTGCACAACCAAACGTTTCTACGGAAGCCGGAAAAAGCCCGGCTCCCGCAGAACTCAACGTTATACGTAATCCAGGCTGATCGCGGGGAACCCTGGTACCCTGTGAGCAGTTACCATACAAATACACAAATGCCCCGTGAAGATACACACTCCACAGGGCATTTGCAATTTTTTTAGGATTGAGTAAAAAGGAGTGCCAGCTAGCTCTGCAGAGCATTCACCCCATCACCGGTAATGCCATACTTACAGCGGACCGGGCTGTCCAGCAGGTTGATCTTTTTCAGGGCGGAAATGGTATTACTGACAACCTTTGTATCAATACCGGTTACCTCGGCAATATCCTTTGCCCCGGCAGGCTTGTCACTCTTTTGAAAGGCTTCCAGTATCTTCCTCTGCTCCTCGGATAAAATCTGTTTTGCAGATGCTTGAGACCCTGCCATTTTCAACTCTCCTTTTCTATATTTTGCGTAACTATTCAGGAGCACCCCATCTTGTCCCATTTGAGCCTTCTCGAATAGCACAAGTATGCTTCAAAGTCCCAAATGAGCCAATATGGAGCACTCTTGAACAGTTACAACTCGGTGGTTATGCCAATTTGGTGCTCCCACCTGAATAGTTACTATTTTGCTTTTTTCTGCAGTCTTCACACAATCCGGAAAATTCGAGCCGGTAGCCACTGATCCGGTAGCCGGCGACAATATCATCGGGCAGTATATCAAGGTCTTCACGATTAATCTCAAGATTATCAACCCGGTGACACTTCACACAGTAAATATGATCATGATCTTCGCTATTCCAGTCAAAGCGTTTCTGCCTGCCGCTGACCTCGAGTTTACCTATCATGCCTGCCTCGGAGAGAATCTCAAGATTCCGGTACACCGTGGCCAGGCTGATTCTCGGCATCCTTTTTCGAACTCGTTCATAGAGTTCGTCGGCCGTGAGATGCTCCCTGCTTTTCTTCAGCTCTTGTAGGATCATCTCCCGCTGGTTGGTCATCCGCAACTGCATAGCGCACCCATGCTAGGAATAATTCTTAATATTATATTACCCCAAAGACTCTGTCAAGTAAAATTATATCCTTGCCAATTCCCATTGTATTCTTTCTTGTGGTTGTCATGGAAATTGATATGGTCTCAACCACCTTTATGCGATACAGTTGCAGCACCTATTCGTAACTACATTATGGGGAAAGCGACGTAATGTAACTACCCCCGGTATTTGTAACTGCTTGCAGGGTGCCGGAGATTCTCGCAAGCAGACTGGTGAAGCGTATTGGTCATACGTAAGCCAGGCGGTTCGCGGGGAGCCCTGGTGCTCTGTGAGCAGGTACACCTATTCTTGCAAAAACCAGAGTGAGGCACGATGGAAAGATTCACCAGGATTATACAGCTGATCGGAGAACAACGCTTTGCCAGACTACAGCAAAGCAGCATTACCATTGTCGGCCTGGGGGCCGTTGGCGGCTATGCCCTTGAGGCACTGGTCCGTGCCGGAGTCGGCCATTTCCGCCTGGTCGACTTTGATACCATCCAGCCATCCAATATCAATCGCCAGATCCTTGCCCTGACCTCCAACATCGATCGTTTCAAAGTCGATGTCGCCAGGGAAAGGGCACATGCCATCAATCCCGACTGCTCCATTGATGCCCTCTCCGTTTTTGCCGCCGAGGAAACGGCCGATGACATACTGGCGCCACGGCCGGATATCCTCATCGATGCCATTGACTCACTCAATCCCAAGACACAACTTCTGACAGCCGCCTACAATGCTGAGATCCCGACAATCTCTTCCATGGGAGCGGCATTACGGACCGATCCAACACTGATTCGCCTGGGCGATATCTTTGACAGCACCAACTGCCCGCTTGCCAAGCATATCCGGAAACGGCTGAGGCGCCGTAACATCGGCCGTGGCATACTCTGCGTCTATTCCACTGAAAAGGTCGATTTCGACTATCGAATGGAAAACAACGATACACCAGCCACAACACATTCTGCACCCCCGACTAACCCTTATGCCGACCGGGGGCGGCAGCGCAATGTTCTCGGCAGCCTGCCCACTCTCACCGGCATCTTCGGACTCTTTATCGCCAACCAGGCCATACTTCAGTTAACCGGCATGGCTGATGAACATGTCACCCCCGAAGAATACTAACCAGAGGCAATAGACCATGCCTGTTCTCTCCACCCCCGACTATGCGCCGGGCTTTCCCTTTACCATAGGGCATGTCCAGACCCTGTACCCCACACTCTTTCGCCCGAAACCGGTCACAACCCCGATTCACGAGCGACTCGAGCTTGATGATGGTGACTTTCTCGATATTGACTGGCACTATCACCAACCGGACCACTATTCTTCCAAACTGGCCGTCATCAGTCACGGCCTTGAGGGCAACTCCAGAAAAAAATACATGCTGGGCATGGCCGCGCAACTTACCGGCCAGGGCTGGGATGTCATCTGTCTCAACTTCAGGGGATGTTCTTCAGAGATGAACCGGCTACCGCGCCTCTACCACTCCGGGGTAACAGATGATCTTCACACCATACTGGGCCACGGTCTTGCCACCGGCAACTACCGCCATGCCGCCCTCATCGGCTTCAGCATGGGGGGTAACCAGACCTTGAAATACCTGGGAGAAGCACCTGATATACTTCCACGGCAGGTCAAGGCGGCCGTAGTCTTCTCAGTACCGGTCCGACTGGCGGACTCCGGCACGGTACTGGACCACTGGACCAACCGCATCTACATGGAATATTTCATGAAAGGTCTGAAAGACAAAATTCGCATCAAGACTGAAATGTTTCCTGAGCTCTACGACACCAGGGGACTTGCAGAAATGAAAACCTTCACCCCCTTCGATGATAAATATACCGGCCCCATTCATGGTTTCAGAGGAGCGGCGGACTACTATGCCAAATGCTCCTCACAGCAGTTTCTTCATTCCATTCGCACACCCACCCTCATCGTCCAGGCCCATGACGATCCCTTCCTCCCGGCAAGCTGTTATCCTCACGAAGAAGCCCACATAAACGACAATATCTTTCTGGAAATACCACGTTATGGCGGCCATGTCGGTTTTGTCGGCAACGGCAACGACAACTGCTACTGGTTGGAGCAAAGGGCAGCCGCTTTCCTTAATACAATTCAATACCCTTGTTCCGGCCGTTGAGCCGTTCCCACACTCATGGTATAGTAAAGTTCAGAGATCGTTGAGCATAGGAGCAAGACGACCAAAAACCGACAAATACTGCAGCGGATGAAACTCCATGATACGCCTCTTCACAGCCGTTCCCATCCCGGCCGAAATTCGTTACACACTGCACGCCATGGGACAGTCACTCCCCGGCGCCAAAGCCGTTGCCGAGGAACAGATCCATATCACCCTTCGCTTCATTGGCGAGGTGGAGGGAAGCATCTATAAGGATATCCAAGAGAGATTGCATTCAGTTGAGGCACCATCCTTCAGCGTGGGCATACAAGGCGTCGGACACTTTCCACCGCGGGGTAAACCACGGGTTCTCTGGGCCGGTCTTCAGCCAACGGACGAGCTCATTCGGTTGAAACGCAAAATCGACACCTGCCTCATCGACTGCGGCTTGCCCCCCGACAACAGAAAATTCTCCCCCCACGTTACCATCGCCCGCATCGCGGGCAGCCCACTGCAGCGAGTAACCCGTTTTCTTGCCGGCAATGCCTTTCTCCAGTTCGACGCTTTTCCCGTGGACAGTTTCAATCTCTATTCCAGCAAACTCTCTTCTAAAGGCGCCCGCCATACCATCGAAGCCAGATACCCTCTCAATACAGGCAATCTCACTTTTTAGCGGCACTGAACTGCAGCACAAACATGGCCACGAGAACGACAAGTACGCCTGGCAGCACGCGCACGTCAGGCAAACCTTTGCCCAGGGCCACATCCATGAGAAGCACCAGGGTTGGATAGAGATAGGAATAGGCCATGACGCGGGTCGGGCCGATATAGGCAACGCAATATTGCGTCAGGAAAAACGTAATAACCGTGGTGAACATGGCAAGATAGGCAACTCCGGTCCAGATCGACGGGGCGATTGCCCCCCATTCAAGCGTGGTAAGCCGGGACCCTGAGAGCATGAATAGCCAGGCACTGCCGGTAACCAGAATCCAGAACGTCATGACCACCATGGGCTCTTTTCTGGTGAGCAGTCGGACAAGCGGCGTGTACAGTCCCATGGCAAAACAACCGCCAAGAAAAATCAGATCGCCCCGGTTCCATTGTGTCGTCAGCAACGCGTTGATATCTCCTCGGAAGATCACCCAGATGGCTCCGGCCATACCGCAGAACAGCGCAATGACTTTTCCCTCGGTAAACTTCTCCCGTACCAATACCATGGCATAGAAACCCGCGATGGAAGGAACCAGTGTAAAGATCACACTGGTGTTCAGGGCACTGGTGTAGCGCAGCGCAAGAAACATGCAGTAGAAGAATGCCACCAGAGAGAGACTAATGAGGCTGCAGCGCAGCAGCAACGACCAGCTGAAACGAAGTCCGTGATAAATCTTGACATAAGGAAAGAGGAAGGTCGTGGCAAGGCCAAAACGAATCAGTGTCAGGATGGCCGGATCCAACCCGGCCGTTATCGCTTTACCGACGGTAAAAGAGGTGGAAACCAGAAAGGCACAGACCACCATGAGCATATGGATAAACACAAGCGAGTGCGCTTTGCGTCCTTCTCCACCCTGCACCGCGTCATCGTATCCGCTCAAAACCAACACACTCCGGATGTAGCTGATGGGCTACACATTCTCCGGCTCTTCCACTATACCAAAAAAGTGGTAGTACAAAACACCCACCAGCACCACGAACATGGGGATGGTCCAAATAAGGCCCAGTCCTGCGGGAAGGGCAGATATAGAAACCAGAACACACATGGCGATAAGGGCGAAAAAAACTGTCCACCAGCGTTTATGCACCGCCTGACGCGAAATTTCCAAGGCCTGCCATGGCCCCAAACCGCGAAGAAAAACCAGCGGTATTGCAAGGATATAGGCGACACTGAGATAAATACCCGGGAGTATAAAAAGCACAAAACCGATGACCAGCATGACTGACTGCAGCACAAACAACTGCAGTAATACCCCAACTCTTCGAAACCCAACAAAAACCATCTTCCAGCTAAAATACCTCTGGCCGATTTTATTGACGGCAATCATCAAAATGCCTGCAGTAAAAAGAAAGGACAAAAAACTCAGCAGCGCCTGGAGCGCTCCTTCGACTGCAATAACCACCAGCGGATCGCTGCCGATGAATACTGGCGGAGCGAGCAGCGCCGCGGCTCCACCAAGCCCAATAAGCACCAGATACATGACTATCAGTGCCCCCCAGAGGGAACCCTTTACTCCTTTGGAATATCGCCAGGCATCATTGAGCAGTGTCATCACGGTAAATCTTCCAGGAGTCATTTCCGCTAATTGCTCTGCGGCTCCGGAAGCGACCGTCTCCGCGGTGGGTCCGTCCAGCTCCCGGCGCTGTTGGTCCTCGTCCGGTCCATTCGCTTCTTCCTGTTCCGATTGCACCGCCTGCTCCCGCAAAGACGCGCCGACAGGTTTGCAACGGGAACAATAGACCATACCGTTATGCTCATATTTGCGGCTGGGGTCAACATACTCATCACATGCACCACACTTGCGAATATGCTTATATGCGGTTTCTTCATCGGCACCATCAGCTACATCATCTTCATCCGCCGCCACTTCATCGGCCCAATCCCCGGGTTCGACCTCATCGTCGTATTCATCCAGTGAATCCTCAAGAAAAGAGGCGTCCAAGGGTTCAGCGTCATCCCCCGATTCTTCATCTTCACCATCGAGTTTTTCAGTTGCTTCATCACCACCGTCATTCGTACCTGGAGCGCCATCATCATCTATCGCCGATAAAGCTCTATCCAGCTCGGAAGTATCAGCCGACTCCTCCTCGATGGCGGCAAGCTCATCATCAAACTTCAGGACAGCTTCACCTGTTCCGAAATCTTCTTTTCCAAAAGCTTTATTATCATTTCCAGCGCCATTGATCGCGCCTGATTGCTCTTCCAGATCAGCGGCTTCCTGGGGCGTTACCTCATCTTCACCCGCGTAGACACTCTTTTTCGTTTCCGCGACAACTGCCTCATCGGGAAATTCTTCTACAACGGTAAGGGTTTCATCCTCGTCATTTTGACCCACTAAAACATTACCGGCCTCGGAATCGTCACCAAAATCCGACAGCGCGGCAATCGCCTCATCATCCTGAAGCGACGTCTCCCCCCTATCTTCCGAATCATCTGCCAGTAGAGATTCGAGAACCTCGTCCCGCTCTTCCTCATCGGTAGGCTCCGGATACATTATGCCATGATCCTGTAGCTGCTCTAATTCATCAACAGGAATCACCTCGACAAGGTCTGCATCTACATTAAACAAAGATTGGCATTTCGGACATTTCACCTTCTTTTGAAAAAGTGAATCATCTGCAGCCCCCTTCACCCCGCAATGGGGACATGTCATTTTCATCTCAACCCTCCGGACGGTTGCTTTCTCTATGGTGTTGAACAATAGTCTCAGCCATTATTCAAGATATGTCCAACAATGACAATGCTTTTTTTTGATAAGGCGTACACCCTGGGCAATAATGCAACATATTCGCAGGGCTAACGGATGCAGCTACGCCTCCGGGAATGAGTTTACGGCATCCCATGAAAACAACACAGCAGACTCCTGGGGCCATCAGCTGAGTTTCAGTGGTAATCATCCACTAACGCACCGGTAATCGGCAAGTATGTACCTTGGATGTATATTCAGTTCTACGATTTCAGATACATTTGCCGTTTTCTTGTTTTTTATGACAGGAGTTAAGGAGCAAGGTACTAAATTTGAAAAAGTTTGACGGTAAAGGTGTTCAAACCGTTTTATTTGTACTACTTTAGCTACATTGACAACAGCGAGAGAGTAATAATATGTCTTGCTACGGCACATGCACCATTTATACAAAACCACCGAAACTGCCCGGCAATGAACCCTTTGAAAATCATTGGCGGTCATCGGCAAATTTTACACGATATCACCCCTACCCTGCATCAACAGACATTATGGAATCACTCAATCTGAAAACGTACCTGCTTTACGCCATATATATAATTCGCACCAATCCGGCCATCCTTGTCTTCCTTGGGATTTTCGGGCTGCTCAACGGCTCCACTGTTTACCTGCCGCCAAGCGGTCTGGTGAACAGTCTCAACAGCCTGACCATTGTCGCGGCAATTTTTATCAGCCCGGTGCTCTATGGCGTCTACTATGAGATAATAGAAGACAGGCATACCTCGATCCCCAATATTTTCAGAACCTATGTCGGCGGCTACCTGCTGGTGCTCTTCTGCATGTATATTCCCATCATTACCACCACTGCCCTCTTGATGGCTTCAATGCAGATGGCCAGTACCGGCATCATCATGGTCACCATCCTGCTCTTCAGCATGCTTTTTATTTACGTTATACCGGCCTATTACATTTCCGGAAAGATACTGGATTCCATCACTTTCGGCGTTCGTTTTTTCTTTACCAATATCCTCAGTTCGGCACCCCTGTTGATGCTGGCGCTTTTTTCCGAGCTGCTGCTGCTCCTCTCCCACTTTAAGCTTCAGGGCTTGCGGGAGGGAAGCCCCGGCCTGTTCGTCGCCATGGATTTTTCGCTCTATATTATCGCTTCGGTTGTCGACTTCCTGCTTTTCATCATGATCATCTACGTCCTTAAAAATACAGATCTTCCCAAACGGGACCATGATGCGGGACCATGATGCGGGGAATTGGTGATGGATGCTCCCATGTGGACCACGGAAGTATATCTTTTTATCGGCCTTGCCTTTATGGTTGCGGGACTAATAAAAGGGGCCGTCGGCCTTGGGTTCCCCACTGTCATTCTCGCCATGCTATCGTTGAGCCTCGGCGTGCGCGAGGCCATGGCACTGATGCTGCTGCCCTGTTTCCTCACCAATGTCTGGCAGGCCTTCAGTGGCGGCAACATGGCGGCAATTCTGCGGCGCATCTGGCCGCTTTTGATCTGCGCCTCAATCACCATCTGGCTGACCACCTCAATTGTCGGCACCATGGAAACACGATTGCTCTCCTGCCTCCTCGGCCTGGTGGTCTGCACCTACGCACTCGCCGGGTTAACATCACCGAGGTTTATCTCACCAGGCAATCATGAGTACTGGATGACACCGGTCATTGGTACAGTTAACGGCATAGTCACAGGACTGACGGGGACGTTCGTAGTCCCTGGAGTACTCTATCTGCAGAGCCTGAAGCTGACACGGGATGTACTGGTGCAGGCAATGGGCATACTGTTTCTTGTCTCAACGACTGCTCTGGGGGTGGGATTGTCCGGGCATGGTCTGCTCAATACCAGCTATCTCCTGATATCGACACTGGCTGTTGCCCCTGCATTTATCGGTATGGCCCTTGGCCGAAGGGTGCGCCAATCCATTCCGGAAAAACGCTTTGCCAGGATATTCTTTTGCTCACTGCTCCTGCTGGGAATCTATATAGTCGGCAACTGCTTTTTCTGATAGAATGTCATCCTGCTCTGATCCGATATACTTCCAGTGCCATGACTCCCAGGGAAAACCTTCACTGCCGCGCTCGGGATATCTTTCAATAAAACCAAACGATGCCGCGTTTTGCTGGAGCCACTTATATTGCTCAGTTGATGCGAAACGCCAGTTGCTTGGGAAAAAATCCACCGCCGTACCAAGCATATGCTCGGAGTAGCCCGGAGGGGCAACATAGCGCACCAGGTCCTCCCAGGTCCTTCCCTTGGCCATGAGTTTCTTAAAAATTTTTTCCTGATACCATTTACTGCGAAAACCGGAATTGACCAGGAGCTGGACATCATCCCGAAGGGCCGCTTCAGCCATTACGATAAAGGCATCACACGCCTCCCGGTGGATATACAGCTCCATTTGCTTTCGAGCAAACTCGAGCGGAATCTTCTTCATTGCAGAAGGGCTTGGGGGAGGCTCTTGTACTTTCCTGCCCGCCCAGGGAGAAGGAATACGATATTTATCTCCGTTGATTTCAACAAACTCACCAACCTTCTTGCGCCCCTGCGCCTTGAAATGCTCAACAACGGTGGGAGGAGTAATCCGCACGGGGACAACATGCGGAGAAGCATGCCTGCTTGCTCCACGGCATCCCGGAAGCAAGAATAAGCAGCATATCAAAAACAAAAGACGGGTATAGGTAGACATATTCATCATAATAGAAAGGTAACTGCTCACAGGGCACCAGATCTTCCCGCGATCAGCCTGGCTTACGTATGACTAATACGCTTCACCAGTCTGATCGCGACATTCTCCGGCACCCTGCAAGCAGTTACAAATACCGGGGGTAGTTACATTACGTCGCTTCCCCCATAAGTAGTTACATAGAAAGTACGATTACACCCGGAGCGACACCAACAAAGAAACCTATACAGCCATGCGTACTCCGAACGTTTCTGCTCCTTTCCAGGCAATGTAACGGATGACCGGCAAGCAACTGCTTCCTCAAATATTACTCGCTTTACATTTTCATACAACTAGAAAAAACTGGAATAGGGGGATATAAGACGTGTTGTGTTTAGAGGCGCCGGGAGGATGGGACAGGAAGCAAAATGGCGGAAGTGCATGGGAATCGAACCCACCCGAGAGGCTATTAACCCCTCACACCGGATTTGAAGTCCGGGAGAGCCACCAGTGCCCTATCCACTTCCACATTAAAGGCCACCTTAAAAAGTGGCCTAAAGATAAACCGAGACTATACTATTAGCTATTGACCTTGAAAACAAGTTTTTATTATAATGTCGATTTTGCTATACACAAACAAAAAATCACGTATATTTGATCTGGAGCATAACTCCTGGCATTACACAACTATTGCAACCCTTAATCCCTCACCCCTAAGTATATCGCTATGCAGTGCGAAAGACTCATACAGTTAGCCAAACAATGGTACATCCACGTCAAGGATGAAACAATGGCTCCCGCCAGAATGATTCAGTTCATCAAAAATCATGCCGCTACCTGCGACGTGTGTCTTGCGGACCCTGATCTGGATAACGAAATTAACAGGATCACCGAACTCATTCTCCCCGACTCCAAAATCCCAAAAGCAGTCCGACTGCAACAGGAACAGGAAGAGGATATCGATTCTGATGATGTGGAAGACGTTGAGGATGAAGATACCGATTCCGAGGACGATGATGAAGAAGAAGAAGAAGAAGAATACATGGATGACGACGATGATCTTAACGATGAAGACATCAAGGCTTTCGATTAATGGCCACTACGATCAAGGTGGCGCCCCGCTAGGTTCCCCCGCTTAGCGCCATTCATCCAATTTCCCGGTGATAAAATCAACGATCTGTTGATGCTCCGCAGTGCCCTTGCCGCTAATGGTGATTGGTTCACCAAAAGCGATATTGACCGGCATGTCCGGCACAAAGCCCCCAAAATCCTTAGACCATTTGCCATTTTGCCAGGCATCGGTTTTTAAAGCGACCGGAATGATAGGCGCGTCGGCTTTTCTGGCAAGTTTGGTGCCGATGCTGCCAAAGTGCTCCGCATCGAAACCGGTTGAACGGGTGGTCTGGGGAAAAACGATAACCGAAATCCCATTCGACAGCCGCTCGGATCCCTCGGACAAAACTGTTTTGAGATCCTGCCGTGGATTTTGCCTGGTAACCGCCACGGGATTCCTCGATCGCATGACATGCTTGAAAACCGGATAGTGCAGTAGGCTCTCCTTAACCACAAAGGTTACCCTGGTATAGGGCAATACGATAGCGGGCAACACCAAGGTTTCCATGATGGACATATGGTTGCCTATAAAAACACAGGGCCTGCCCAGGTGCTCCATATGGTCAAATCCAGTTATATTGAAGCGCAGGCCGGCATCTTCAAGCAAACGTAGTATACGCAAAGAATCAAGCCCCCAGACGTCATCGGGGTATCGCCCTTTTTTGGCTCGATAGGCCGCCTGCACCACAACCCCGATAAACCTGCAATAGAAAACAAATGACGGTAATCGTTTCGACAACGGGGAAACAGGCTCCGGGGTGGAAGTATACGATGCCTTTTTGATTTCGAGATAATTCATTTCAAGCTCTTTCATGGGAGGAAATCATCCAAACAACACTGTAACTACTTATGGGGAAGCGACGTAATGTAACTAACTCCGGTATTTGTAACTGCTTGCAGGGTGCCGGAGATTCTCGCGATCAGACTGGTGAAGCGTAGTGGTCATACGTAAGCCAGGTGGTCCGCGGGGAGCCCTAGTGCACAACACTTTTTCTTCTTTCCATCTACCTCATATGCAGATGGAATTAAACCTTTTTTGTTGTAACTCTTCAGATCCACCCATGTGGCAATACTCCACCTCCCGATGGTGCAATCCTCTGAACAGCACCAGGCTCATCTTCTCGCACCCCAAAGTGGTTTGAGCATGTTATTTTCATTGCTGATTACCACCGAACCTCAGCTCGAAACTCTAAAAAGCAAGGAGTCTGCCACAAACCCTTCTATGTTGACTTTTTATCGACATTTTGTTAGCATTGCAAGGTTATTAAACAGACGCACATTTTTTTAGAGAAACTCGCATGTTCAATGTTTGTAAGATGATCTATTATCCGTTATCCTATTATATGCCTCTCTGAGACTGACATACTCAGCCAGCATTCGAACCTGTTCAGCAGCACGAAATGACCACTCTTCCACAAAAAAATAAGAGGAGCCCCTTCGGAATATTCACAGGACAGTTTGCAAGCGGCGTACCGCCGAAATAAACAGACCCAAAAGAGGAGAAGAATTATGAGATCATTAGGACGCAAGCTTTTTCTTACATTCACAAGCATGGTTGGCATTTGCAGTATTGCCGCCTTGAGCTCCGCCGCAACCTGGGATATGCCTACTCCGTATCCCGACAAAACGTTTCACACCCAGAATATCGCCAAATTCGCCGAAGAAGTGGAACAGGCCACCAACGGCAAACTCAAAATCAAAATCCATTCCGCCGGTTCCCTGTTCAAGCACCCCGAAATCAAAAATGCGGTTCGCGGCGGCCAGGTCCCCGCTGGTGAGTTCTTCCTTTCCCTACTCTCCAACGAGCATGCCGTCTTCGGCGCCGACAGCCAGCCTTTTCTGGCCACTAATTATGCAGATGCCAAAAAGCTCTGGGAGGCCCAGAAGCCCGTCATCACCAAGCTACTCGACAAGCAGAAGCTCTTGCCGCTTTTCTCCGTCCCCTGGCCACCCCAGGGGCTCTATACCAACAAGCCGATAAACAGCGTTGAAGATCTCAAAGGCATCAAATTCAGGGCCTATAACGCTACACTGGAGAAATTTGCCAATCTCGTAGGCGCTGCCCCAACCCAGGTAGAAGTTCCCGATATTCCTCAGGCATTTGCTACAGGCAGGGTCGACGCCATGATCACCTCTCCCTCAACCGGCGCCAACTCCAAGGCCTGGGACTTTGTCACCCACTATACCGATATTCAGGCATGGCTTCCCAAAAACATCGTTGTCGTCAACAAAAGCGCTTTCCGCCGTCTCGACAAGGATGTCCAGGATGCAGTGCTGGCCGCCGCGGCCACGGCTGAAGAACGGGGCTGGAAGATGAGCAAGGAAGAGACGGCAGCCAAGACCGCCATCCTCAAGGAAAACGGCATTACCATCGTCGAGCCCAGCGATGATTTGATGAAAGGTCTCAAAGCCATCGGCAACGAAATGCTCAAGGGCTGGCAAAAGGATGCCGGTGCCGAAGGTACCACGCTTCTCAAAGCCTACCGCAATTAGCAGTTCCATGGGCCCCTTTACGGGGCCCTTCCGCCATAAAGATTTGCGGTTTGCGGAAGTGCTTCAGTTGAGGCAGTTTGTCCATAGGTATCAAGCCTAAGAAAAAACAGTGGTGATACAATGACGTCGGTGAACGAAAACCTGCTCCGCAGGGCATTAAACAGACTCTATCTTGCCAGTGGATGGCTTGCCGCAGCCTTTTTGGCCTCCATCTGTCTGCTGGTGGTATGTCAGGTGGTGCTCAATTTGCTGGACCGTATCAGCGGAATGCTTACCGGCTCAGCCATCGGCCTGACAATTCCGTCCTATGCCGATTTCACCGGCTTCTTTCTGGCGGCCTCCTCGTTTCTTGCTCTGGCCTACACCCTGCGCCAGGGCGGGCATATCAGAGTTACGCTGCTCATCACCAACCTTAGCGGCACGGTGCGCCATATTTTCGAAACCTGGTGCCTGCTGCTTGCCACCACCGTGACGCTCTATTTTTCCTGGTATATGCTCGATCTTGTTCGCGAATCGTATGCCTACAACGATCTTTCCTCCGGAATGATTGCAGTTCCCATCTGGATTCCTCAATCCTTCGTGCTTCTGGGCCTTGTTGTTCTCTCCATTGCCCTGCTTGACGAACTCATCTGCGCCCTTACCGGCAAAACACCCGGGTATGTCGGGGCCGGCGAGAAACTTCTTGAAAACAATGATGACGAGCCCGCCTCGTAAGCCCCCTGGAGATACAGCATGCCTGAGTTAAGTATGACATTTTTTTTACTGCTGCTCCTCTTTGCCTTACTGGGCAGCGGCATATGGGTTGCCTTTTCCCTGATGACCGTGGGCATGGTCGGCATGATACTCTTTACCGATGCGCCCCTGGGCAATGTCCTTGCCACCACCGCCTGGGGTGCCAGCAATTCCTGGTCACTGGCGGCACTGCCGCTTTTTATCTGGATGGGCGAGATACTGTTTCGCTCAAGGCTCTCGGAGGATATGTTCTCCGGTTTATCGCCCTGGTTAACTCATCTGCCCGGCAGGCTTTTACATGTCAACATTCTTGGTTGCGGTATTTTTGCCGCGGTCTCGGGTTCTTCTGCGGCAACTGCGGCAACCATCGGTAAGATGTCGATACCGGAACTCGCCAGACGAAAGTACCCCGAAAGCATGCTCATCGGCACCCTGGCCGGGTCGGCCACGCTCGGCCTGCTCATACCGCCTTCAATCATTTTGATTGTTTATGGTGTTGCCACTGAGCAATCTATAGCCCGTCTTTTCATCGCCGGCTTACTACCGGGACTACTGTTGGTAAGCCTTTTTGTCGGGTATGTCGTCATCTGGTCGCTTCTCCATCCAGGCACCATCCCTGCTGAAGAAGAATCGCATTCCTTTAAAGAAAAAATAAACCGCTCACGACGGCTCATTCCGGTTATTCTACTGATTGCCGGTGTCATCGGTTCAATCTATTCCGGTATTGCTTCGCCGACGGATGCCGCCGCGGTCGGTGTTGTTCTGGCTCTGGTGCTTTCCCAATATACCGGAACATTAAGCAAAAAGACCTTTTTCGACGGTCTCATGGGAGCCACCAAGACCTCCTGCATGATTGCTTTTATCCTTGCCGGTGCCTCGTTCCTTACGGTTTCCATGGGTTTTACCGGCATCCCCAGAATGCTCGCAACCTGGATAGCGGAAATGGGGCTGTCACACTATGCCCTGCTCGGTGCGCTCACCGTCTTTTTTATTATTCTGGGCTGCTTTCTCGATGGCATCTCGGTTGTCGTTCTAACAACCTCGATTATCATGCCCATGGTAGAGCAGGCCGGTATCGACCCGCTATGGTTCGGTATTTTTGTGGTTATCGTGGTGGAGATGTCGCAGATCACCCCGCCGGTGGGCTTCAATCTCTTTGTTATCCAAGGCCTGACAGGAATCAATATTCTGCGGGTCGCCTATGCGGCAATCCCCTTCTTCCTGTTGTTGATTTTGGCCCTGGTGCTCATTGTCACTTTTCCCTCCATCGTCACCTTTCTCCCCAATATGATGGCCGGTTGACGTATTAGTATGAAAATCCAGCAGGATGGACGAGTGGGGTGAACTAGTGGGGTCAACTACAGCGATGCCGCCGAGCGCGATGCCTGATCATAGAGACCGGAGAGCAGGCGCAGTAATGAGGCGGCTTCTCGTATTTGGTCACTTTCCTGCTCGAGGTTTCTATAGACCGAGGTAAGGCAGCGTTCGCGAATTTCACGGTACTTGCTACAAGCCTCCGTCCCCTCTTCGGTGGCGCTATAGAAGATTTCCTTGCCTCTTTTCTGCTTTTGCACCAGCTCCAGATTTACCAATTTTTTCAAGGAATAATTCACTGTGTGCTGGTCTTCAACATGGAGCACAAAGCAGATATCAACCAACCGCTTTTCCCGGCCACGATGATTGACATTATGCAGAACAAGTACATCAAGGGGAGAAAAATCCTTGTATCCCGCGGCATTCATGCAACGGATCATCCAGCGGGAAAATGCATTTTGGGCGATGATCATGCCATATTCGAACTCACTGAGATGCCAGCTGTCCGGCGAGGCCAGGTGCTCGGAAGAAACAATGGGAACAATCGCCTTCTGTTTTTCAGGTGTATCAGTCATAAATATTGGCTCTGTTGAGGGTTTTTAAAGACACTTTTCCTTTTGCAAGGATACCACTCAAGATCAAGAACGCAAAAAAAATGACAAAAACAGCGATTTCATCTCAACAATTTGTCAATGTTTTGCTTCTTTATCGACTTGCCGGGCCAGAGCGATTGTTTC
>Ga0136557_1001309_pt1 | contig 16343 bp, 16 predicted proteins | sample AntRauTorckE6832_FD_104796 | JGI IMG/M metagenome (GOLD analysis project Ga0136557, IMG submission 104796) | Saline lake microbial communities from Rauer Islands, Antarctica - Metagenome Torckler E6 #832 | ecosystem: Environmental > Aquatic > Non-marine Saline and Alkaline > Saline | place...
CGCCTTCTGCAACAGTAAAAGAATCATTTTCCAGAGAAAAATCATGGATCAGTTCATCTGTATCTGCATTAAAAACAAGAGTGCCCGGCGGAACTTCAAGGATTACATCTTCTCCTTTGCGGCCGCTTCTTAAGCTGCCTTCGCCGGGCTTTCCGTTTTCTGCATTTATTGATGTATTATATCTGAATCTGTATAAAGTTCTTCTTTTTTCAGAAGCCTGAATAATTACATTGCCGCCTTTGCCGCCGTTGCCTCCGTCAGGACCTCCTCTGGGAATATACTTTTCCCTGCGGAAACTTACACATCCTGCTCCGCCGTTTCCTGATCTGATTTTAACCCAGGCTTCATCTACAAATTTCACGCAGAAACTACACTTACTTTTTTACGGCTTTTACCCATTCTTTCATAAACTACAACACCACCGGCTTTTGCAAAAAGGGTATAATCCCTTCCCATTCCGACGTTATCTCCCGGGTAAATTTTTGTTCCTAGCTGTTTAACTAATATATTTCCGGCAAGAACTTTCTGTCCACCGTATTTTTTTACGCCTCTGCGCTGACCAGCACTGTCTCTTCCGTTCCTGGTACTTCCGCCCGCCTTCTTATGAGCCATTTTTCACCTCTTGCATTTAAGAAATTATGCTTCAATCTGCTTAATTTTGATTGCTGTAAAATGCTGTTTATGCCCCTGTTTTTTTCTGTAGCCTTTTCTTCTTTTATACTTGAAAATAACTACTTTTTTCAGTCTGCCCTGTTCAACGATCTCTGCTTTAACTGCAGCTCCGTTTACTTTAGGCTGGCCTATATTAACATTTTCACCATCTGAATACAAAAGAACGTCGTTTAAAACAACTTCTTCGCCAACTTCTCCTGGGAGTTTTTCTACTTTAAGAACTTCTCCCTCTTCTACTCTGTATTGTTTTCCACCGGTTGCCACCACTGCATACATGGTATTTCTCCTTTTATACAAATAATTCTGTAGTCTTTACAAAATCATATATTTTACATTCAAATCTTCAATTGTCAAGTCAATTATCTTCATTACCATTAATTCCGGGAAGATAGATTTCATCATCCCCGCTTGTGCCTTTTTTTTCTTCTTTTTGTACTGATAATATTATTTTACCGTCTTTTTCAATTACATTCTCACTTTCCACCCATGCAACTCCTGTTCTGGATGCAATTTTGAGTCTGTAATCATACTCCATCTCCTTTTTTCTCAACTTATACTGGAAAATCAGCCTTATAACCCCAAGAATTGTTAAACCGGCTATTATTCCTAAAATCATAAGCTTTAAGATGTCTGCAAAGCCCTCACCTGCTTTAGATGCTGCCTGTGCTATAAGATCAAAATCATAGAATAAAACAGCACAAATCCCAACTGCGAGAAGAAAAACAAGAAACGGAACATGAAAAACAAAATTCATGAACTTTCTTAGCTTTGTTTCATTTTCTTTTTTTAAACCCTGATCCTTACCTGTTTTTTTATCGAAAAACAGGCTTTCAAATGCAATAATAAAAATCCCGAAGAGAAAAGTTATGCCTACAGGAACCAGAAAAGCTGTTAAAAAATAATTTTTCCAGGGAAAAGGCTTATCAACCAGTCCGAAACGATCATAACCTACAGCTCCGATCTGATAGAGCCATGAAACCATAAAAATAATTATTTCAATTAAGAAAATTAAAAATAAATACTTTTTAAATAATGACTTTAATTCCCTGCCTGAAAATAGAGAAAAAAGACCGTTTAGTTTTTCTCTGCCTGTTTTGCTGTTACTTTGCTCAACCATTATTTTTCTTTTTTATCATTACAAGCCTGAAACCAATATCATAGCTGCTTTTTTCAGGAGACAAAACAAAATCTCTGGCTGAAAACTTCAGATATTCAGGCTTACTGTAAAAACTACCGCCTCTTATCACAACTTTTGATTTGTTTCCATAAATTCTCTTATTTTTTTTTCTTACCTTTGGAAAATATTGAGAATCACACCATTCCCAGACATTCCCGAGTATATCATAAAGCCCTTTTATATCCGGCATAAACTCACCTGCAGGTGAAGTATACACATAACCGTCACTGCAGTCTGAAATTTTCCACCCGCTGAACTCTGCTCTTGCTGAAAGATCTGCTCCGTTGGAGTAATTGCATATATCGGATCCTTCTTCTGTAAAATATACATCTCCAGCCTCCGAAGCTCTTGCGGCAAACTCCCACTGCTGTTCAGAAGGGAGCCTGAAGCTGATATTCTCATATTTAGAACTGAGCCATTTTGCAAATTCATATGCATCGTAAAAAGATACATGAACTACCGGATGATTCGGTTTTTGCTCAAATCCGGGTTTTTTCCAGGTAAGCGTTTTCTTTTCCCAATTACCTGTCAAATCTGAGTATATTAATGAAAATCCCTTTTTTTCAGCTGTTGTAACCCGGCCTGTTTCTTTTATAAATTTTGAAAAATCTTTTTTTCTTACTTCAGTAGATGAAATTGCAAATTCATCTACTGAAAACTTTTCTGAACAATCTTTTCGGGAAAAACACCCGCTTTTTATTTTTATAAAATCCAGACCTGTTTCTTTTTCTATGAAATAATCTGCTTCAAAACCGGTTTCAGTAGCCGGAATGCATGGATTTACATTATTATCAGCGACTATATTATATATTAACCTGCTGTATACTGAAAGAATCAGAATTATAAGTACAGTTGCTGAAACATACTTTTTTTTATTTTTAAACTTTGTCATTTTTCCAAAAAAATAAGGCCGGAGCTGACCCCGGCCTTAAAAAAATTATATTTATTGTTTATTTACTTTCTTTCAGCATACTCGGAATAACCCATGGCTACTGTTCTGTAAACAATATGAGCCATTTTTGAGTAAGGAAGATATGCAAAAAGATGGAACACAGCAACAAGGTGAATAAAATAGAAGCTGTAGCAGAAAAATGCTGATTCTGCCAGACGGGCCATCTGTGTAAGCATACCTGTACCGCCGATTGTAAGAACAAGACCTAAAAGATACCAGTCTTTATAAGAACTTACCTGGTCTTCTTTTTTATCAAGCCTTTGCTTAACCATAAGAGCACCACCGATAAGAAGGGCTACACCTGAAACATTTGCAAGCCATTTAATCGGGTTGAGCTGACTGTATGGAGTTGCCTCATGAAGGAAATATACTCCCACAAAAACAACCGATGTTACTATAAACAGACCTATAAATGAAAATAGCACCATCATATGAGCAGTTGAACGCTCTTTATTTTCACCGCATTCGGTAAACTGCTTGTGCTTTGCAATCTTTGGAACAACTCTTTTCAAAGCAAGAAGAAACTCTTTTACATCGATTTTATCTTTTGATGTTTTACCTTCAGAAAGAGCATTCTGATGCATATCAGCTATAAAATTCTTTAATCCCATGGCAAATACAGCAACAACAAAAATTGCCAGCGGAACAAAAACAAGATCCACAAACCAACTGGAAATAAAATTTGAAGCAGCTATTACATCAAGAGGGTTGCCGTCATGTGTATGATACCAAAGCTCTCCGCCAAAAATACCGGCCATAAATTCACCACCAAACATTGTCACAAGTGCAAGCACTGCAAAAATTACCGCAGGCACTGCTGTTAGTGTCCAGAATTTTTTGGGATCATTTACCATTTTACCCAGCGCTTTAGGCTTTGCGTACTCTGTAATAGCCTGTGCGCGAAGTGCAGAAAGAACATCACCCGGTTTTGCACCCCTTGGACACATTGTTGAACAGTCTCCGCAGTTATGACAAAGCCAGATATCACCATTGCCGATAAGCTTGTCTTTAAGACCCCAGGAAGCGGCAATCATCTCTTTTCTGGGAAATGGTTTGTTTTCAGGAGCAATCGGACATGCAACAGAGCATGTCGCACACTGAAAACACTTTTTAAGACTATCGCCTCCAAGCCCTACCACATCATCTATAAACTGCAGATCAGGCTCCACCATATATTTTTCAGTCATTTTCTAACCTCCTTAGAAAATTTAATTACAACAGCAAAAACAATCTGAACTAGAAGCCCTTGAATGGGTTTGGACCTAGCGATTCAATTTTTTCCACAAATCCGTTAATCATATCAGGCACTTTATCGTAGTCATCTATGGCTACTTCAAACTGCTCAACTCTTTCATTTTCAAGCCCTAGGCTGTCAAGAGTTTCACCCATTTTAGAAGTACGTATATCCATAAGCTCACTACCTTTAACAAAATGGCACTGATAATCATCACCATGCTTGCACCCGAGCATAAATACACCGTCCATACCCTGAGACATTGCATCTTTGATCCATATAACGTTGACAGAACCAAGACATCTTACAGGAACTATACGAACATCCGCATGGATATTCTGCCTGTGAAGAGCAGCCATATCAAGCGCAGGGTATGCATCATTTTCACATACAAGCCCTAAAATTCTAAGAGGCGGCTCATCAAAATCCCAGTCTGAAGGAACCCAGATCGATTTAATCATAGAGCCTACACTGTCGATATTGTAATCTGCAAATCCTATTATTCTTTCAGGACATGCTCCCATGCATGTACCGCATCTGCGGCAGCGTGTAGGGTTAGGCTTTGGAGTACCTTTTGCATCATCATCAAGTGCGCCGAAAGGACATTCTTCAGTACAACGCTTGCACTGGGTACAACGCTGAAAAAAGAAATCAGGGAAAGTCATGTCACCGGATCTTGGATGTACTGCCACACCTCTTCCGGATGATTCAATCGCCTGAATAGCTTTAAGAGCTGCACCGCGGGCATCTTCTACTGATTCTTCTATTGTCATTCCCCGTCTTACCGCACCTGCGGCATAAACCCCTGTTCTCTGGGTTTCATAAGGAAAGCATATAAAGTTTGAATCTGCATATCCGCCAAATATATCATTATCTCTGAAGCCGGGTCCCTGTCTGTAGGCAAGGTTAACAACTGCATCATCATATGTTGCAGGTACCATGCCTGAAGCAAGAACAACCATGTCAGCTTTTATTGTAACATCGTTTCCAAGAAGTGTTCCGCTTGCTGAAACTGCAAGATCTCCACCGTCTTGTTTAACTTCGTTCACAGCTCCTTTTGTAAGGAAAATTCCGTTATCCTGCTGAATTTCCTTGTAGAAATCTTCCATAAGGCCAGGAGTTCTCATATGCTGATAAACAACATAGGCCTTGCCGTCTGAATAGTCATCTCTTACATATTTTGCCTGCTTAAGAGCAACCATACTTGTTACAGAACCTGTATAATCAAAGTCTGAATCGTCTTCTTCTTTACCCGGGCTCTGAACAAAAACAACATTTTTTGCAGGCTTGCCATCGGAAGGTCTTATTAATTTACCTTTTGCAGCAAGTTCTTCAAACTCATGGTTTGTAACTACGTCTTTACTGTCAACGCCAAGATGAGCAAATTTTTCCTTATCAAGCTCAGCCGGTCTCCATCCTGCAGCTAGAACTACACCTGCAAAAGGCTCCCCATTGGGATCGAATGTAAGAACATCTGCACGGCCTTCATTTATTTTGTCGTATATCTCTCTTATCTGATCAACATCAAGAGGATTACCTTTTTCGTCATAACGCTGTTCTTCGGGAACTGCCTGTGGAACATCAAACTCAATCTTTTCACCAGGTTTTTTAAATGTTACCACAAATTCCCCGGGCTGACCTGCTATACGGGCAACAAGAGTAGATGTTTTAATATTAATTTTTGAATTATTTTCAGCCTTCTGAATAAGAGTATCTACTACAGGATCAACAAGACCTTTTGCGTAGTCACCCATTGGAATCTGCTTTCTCATTTTAGCAGCATAACCGCCGAGCTTTTCCTCTTTTTCAACAACAGTTACATCATAACCTGCTTCAGCTGCTTCAATTGCTGAAGTAAGACCAGAAACACCACCGCCTATAACAAGGATATTGCGGTTAAAAGTTTCGGGCTTATAAGGTTCAGGAAGCTCTATTTTCTCAAGCCTTGCAAGACCCATTCTTATATAGTCTGCAGCAGCCATCTGAATATTATCTACAAAAGTTTCATCAGCAAGCTCTTCTTCGGTTTTAGGCGCAGGGAACTGTTCTCTTGAACATGACCATGCAATACCTTCTCTTAAGCTTACTCTGTCAACAAGACATCCTTCAAAACGGAAAATATCAAAGTTCACTCTTTTTGAGCAAGCTGCTATAGAAAGAGCATTAATTCCGCTTTCTGTTTCCTTTTTAAGAAAATCAACACCTTCATCACTGCATAGACAAGGATGAGTTTTGCAGTCATGTCCGTTTTCTCCGGCCACTTCTACAAGGTTGTCTATGTTCAGAGTGTCTCCGATTCCGCACCCTGTACAAATATATGTGCAATACTTTTTATCCATTTTTTAAGCTCCCCCCTAAGATCTCTTAACGGTTTGAATAGCTTTAAGAGCCATACCGGTAGCATTCTGGTTGCTTGAAACAACATCAAGAGGCTTGTTTGCACATCCTGCAGCAAACATCCCGCCTTTATCAAAATCATTTTGAATGAAACCGTATTCAGAAATTTTGAGATCTGCTTTCGGCTTTTCCTTTGCAGCAGTCGGCTGCATGCCTGTAGCCAGAACAGCCATATCCACTTTCTGGCGAATCTTTTCTCCTGAAACAGCATCTTCTGCTACTACTGTAATATTGCCGCTGTCATCTTCATCAACTTCAGCAACCTTGCCTTTTACAAAAAAGATGTTTTCATCTTCTTTTAATGCTTTATAGAATTTTTCATAACGGTATCCCGGAGCACGCATATCAATATAATAAATATAAATTTTTGCATCCGGATACTGAGAACGGATATAAGTTGCATGCTTAAGAGATGCCATGCAGCAGATATATGAACAGTACGGAAGATGATTTTCATCCCTTGATCCTGCACACTGAACAAAAGCAACACTTTCAGGTTCTTTGTCATCTGAAGGTCTTACAATTTTTCCTTTTGTTGGTCCGTTTGGTGCAGCAAGTCTTTCTACCATCATGTTTGTTACAATGTTCGGGTATCGGCCAAAACCGAGATTGTCGATTTTGGTTGCGTCATACGGCTCCCATCCTGTAGCCCATACAACAGAGCCTACATTAAGGCTGAAAGTTTTTGCTTCCATTTCAAGATCCACAGCATCATATTTGCATGCCTCTTTACACTTTTGGGCATCTTCTGTGCCTATAATAACAGGATCTATGACATATCTCTGGGGATAAGCCATTTCATGGGGAAGATATGCTGCCTTGATCTTGTCCATACCGAAATTGTATTCATTATCAATTTCAGTTTCGCAAACCTTTCCGCATTCTCCGCAGCATGTACATTTTGAAGTGACATACCTTGGATTTGTTTTAATTTTTACTTCATAATTTCCTGCAGAACCGCTTACCTTTTCCACTTCTGACATGGTCAAAGTTTTTACACGCGGATTGTCTTTAATTCTGCGGTAATTGATTTCCAGTCCGCATGTTGGCGGACAAAGCTTGGGGAAATACTGGTTCAACTGAGATACCCTACCTCCAATGGAGGGGGATTTCTCAACAATATAAACCTCGTAACCGACTTCTGCTGCTTCAAGAGCGGTGGTAAGACCACTTATTCCGCCACCTACTACAAGAATGCTGCCGCCGGCAGGGGCTGTAGTTTCAACACTCATGCTACTCCTCCTGGATTAAAGTTTTAAACCTTTTAGATCATCAATCCTTCTTTGCATACATTGCCTCTCGCATTATGCTCATATTTTCAAACACCTTAACTATATCCAAAAATAAAAGCATATCTGCTGATATTAATAAAAACCTCCAGACTCAAAAATCTGAATCTGGAGGTATTATTTAATCGGGCATTTTCATACCACAGTCATTTCCGTTTTACTGCATTGGAATAATTCTGTGATAAGGAACTTTCTTCATTGTCCACTCATTAGCCTTTTTATCAAAAGCAGAGTTAACAAAGCAGAACCAGTTTTCATCATCCTGGTAGTTATGATCGGTTCTGTAGTAGAAGCCAGGATATCTTGTTTCTTTACGGAACATGATGTGACGTGTGTGAGCTTCAACAGTATAAATTCTGTGGAAAATCTCCCAGCATCTCATAAGTTCATGAAGATCACCTGCTGCCAGATGCTCACAGTCTTCTTTCATAACTGCAAACAGATCCATAAGGTGCTCAAGAGCCGCCTGGTTTGTCTGGTAATATGTAGCAATACCGCCGCCATACTCGTTTGTAGCCTTCATAAGACGTAGTGTCATACCTGCAGGCTTGCAGTATTTTGGGTTAACGTCGGCTGCTGTTGAATAATCTTTGTGCTCGAACCATGTCTTAACAGGCTTCCAAACCATATCTGCTGCTTCCTGAGCATTCAATTCAGGCTCAGGTTTGAAATCAGAATGATCTTTTACCCAGCGAACCATCTGCTTAGCTGCAATACGGCCTTCTGCGTGAGAACCGGAAGAGAACTTATGTCCGGAAGCCGCGATACCGTCAGCTGCTGTAAAAAGACCTTTTACAGTAGTCATCTGAGAGTAAACCTTGCCGTTATCGCCCCACTTGTAATCATCTGGTACCCAGTCCTGATCTGGCCCTGATACCCAGATACCGCAACATCCTGAATGAGATCCAAGAAGGTAAGGCTCTGTAGGCATAATTTCTGATCTTTTCTTCTCAGGCTCTGTATCTGTTGCAAGCCATAGGTTTGCCTGGCCGCAAGTCATATCAAGGAAGTCTTCCCATGCTTCAGCTTCAAGATGCTTAAGCTCTTTTTTATCCATTGTCTCACCAAGCTTCTGAAGAGCTTCAGGTGTAGTCATTGTAATAGGACCACGACCTGCTTTCATTTCGAAAAGCATAAGGTGGTTACGAAGACATGTTGGAGGAATTGCGCCTGTTCCGTAAGGTGCGTAGTTTGCAAGCTCGTCTTTTGCGCTCTGAGCTGCTGCGTAGTTTTCTCCAAGAGAGTTTTCAAGATGTGCTTTAAAAAGAAGGAACCATGCACCAACAGGTCCGTATCCATCTTTGAAACGAGCCGGTGTGAAACGGTTTTCCATCATTGATAGTTCTGCACCTGCTCTTAGAGCCATTGTATATGTAGAACCAGCGTTCCATACAGGATACCATGCACGGCCTTTACCTTCACCAACTGAACGTGGCTGGTAAATGTTAACTGCACCACCGCATGCAACCATCATTGCGTTTGCCTTGAAGTAATGTACTTCGTTTTCACGTGTTGAGAAACCTACAGCACCTGAAATACGGTTTTCTTCGTTTTTGTCGTTTAGAAGCTCAACGATGAAAATTCTTTCCATGATGTTATCTTCGCCAAGAGCTTTTTTAGCTGCTTCAGCAACGATTCTCTTGTAAGATTCACCGTTGATCATTATCTGCCATTTACCTGTACGAACAGGCTTGGCTCCGTCTTTAAGCTGACCTAACTTAAGGCCCTGCTTACCATTAAGGTTTTTGTTGTTATCATCTTTTTTCCAGATTGGAAGTCCCCACTCTTCAAAAAGATGTACAGAATCGTCAACGTGGCGTCCAAGGTTGAAGATAAGGTCTTCACGAACAATACCAAGAAGGTCGTTACGTACCATACGTACATAATCGTCAACTGTATTGTCGCCGATGTAAGTGTTGATAGCTGAAAGGCCCTGTGCAACAGCACCAGATCTTTCCATTGCAGCTTTATCAACAAGAAGAATTTTCATATCATCGTCAGCCCACTTCTTAATTTCAAAGGCTGTACCGCATGCTGCCATACCGCCGCCAACGATAAGAATATCTACGTCATGCTCTTTAATTTCAGGGGTTTCTGTACACTTAAGTTCACCCACTGCTTTATTTGGTAATGCCATCTATTTCCTCCTAAGATGTTAAGGATATTTTCAATTTAATTTCTATCCAATAAAAAAAAGATCTTTTACTACTGCTTCCATACAGGAGTTTCTATAGGCTCAAGAAGAGTTTTTCCTGTTTCAGTAGCAAGAATATCATCTTCAAGGTTTTCGCCCTTAAGATCTTCATATGCGTTTGCACTTCCTTCAGAAGTAGTTCTGATAGGAAACTTAAAACGCTTAACATTACCGTTACGGAACTTACATGTCCACATGATATCTTCAGTACCCATCATAGGAACAAGATCTGACCCCATTGGAACAAAGTCAGAATAACCACGAACACCGATAGCCTGGTTAGGGCATATTTTGATACATGAAAAACATTCCCAGCATGCATCCGGCTCCTGGTTGTAAGCTTTCATTTCATTCGGGTCAAGAACCATAAGGTCGTTGGGGCAAATATACATACAAGCTGTCTTTTCGCCGCCTTTACACCCGTCGCATTTTTCTGCAATTACAAAACTTGGCATTTACAATACCTCCATTCATTAACGTTATATATAAAAAATTTACCCTATACCAACAATGCAGATACATTGTTTTATTCAATAAGGTTTATTTCCCGGCCAGCTACCTTTAAAGCTGACATAAACTTCTTTTGCAAAAATCTAGTTTAATATTAAATCTTTAAGATATCTCAGTACAAATAATTTGCGACGTTAACACCACCCTTATAGGTTGTCAAGTGCTTTTTAAAAGGGGTTCCAGGCAAAATTTAAATGTTCCTTATATATAGCAGTTTGCAACATTTTTAATACAAGATATTGACCAGGCAGTTTCTGCTGAATCTTGATTAAAACCCCTCAACACCTATCTTTAAAAGAAACCTTTTCTCGCAATTTTTCATTGCACGATATCTTTTTTTAATATACTTTATTTGGGTTAAAATTATTTATCTGAATTTTTAACATACAAATAAAAATGTTAAAAAAATTCAGGACAAAACCTTAAGAAAGCAGGAACTTATGTCTTCCATAGATCCTATAAGCAAAACAGATGACCTTATCTTCAGATGTGGAACAGATCTTCCATGTTTCAATATGTGTTGCCGGGGCCTCAATCAGACTATAACAGGATATGATATCCTTAAGATCAGCAGATTCAAAAACATCTCAACTCAGAAATTTTTGGTGGCTTATTCTTTTTCATACACAGGTAAACAAACAGGAATGCCTGTAGTTTCTCTCTTTGAAAAACCCGAAAAAGATAATGCATGCATTTTTCTTGATGATTCAGGATGCAGTATTTATGATGCCAGACCCCTTGCATGCAGACTATATCCTGCAGCCAGAGGAATAAGTAAAGACAAAAGAACAGGTAAACTAAAGGAACACTTTGCAATAATAAACGAAGATCATTGCGAAGGATTCGGACTAGGTTCTTCAATGACTATTGCTCAATGGATTGAAGATCAGGGAGCACACGACTATATTGAAGCAAACGATTTTTTCATGCAGCTTGTTCTTGATCTTGGTGAAAAAGGAATCAAACCTGACAAAAACCAGAAAGAACTAATTCTTTCCGGTTGCTACAACCTTGACCTTTTCCTTGAAAAAGTTATATCCGGATCCATCGACAATACTGGAATGCCTGCACCCGAAGAGCTTAAAAACAACGACCTGCTATTATTTAAAACAGGAGTACAATGGACAAGAGATCAGCTTCTGAAAATCTGAAAAACAAATCAGCACTTGTTCTGGGAGGTATTAAAGGAATAGGCAGGCAAATCGCTACAGACCTTTTAAACCAGGGTTGTTCTGTGGCTCTTTCCTATTTCGACTGGACAGAAGAGCTTGAAAATTTAAAACAAACACTCAATGAAACAAACGGCTTCTACTCTCTTCACAATATAGACTTAAGAGATACTGATAAAATCCCCTCTTTCATAGATGATGTAATAAAAAAACACAAAAAAATCGACATACTCATAAACAATATCGAAAGAGGCGGAATGCCTGTGGTACATGGCAAGTACACTTCCCATCAGTGGGATCTTGAGCAGGAAACAACTTTAAGAGCAAAGCATTTTATTTTCAACTCTGTTTTCCCACATATGAAACAACTAGATGAAGGGTGCATATTAAACATATCATCCATTGCCGGAATTACTGGACGAAGCGGACCTGCAGGCCTTATTTTCAACGACGGGTATGCCGCTGCCAACAGAGGGATATCATCATTTACTGAAACCTGGGCAAAAATGGGGGCTCCCAATATAAGAGTAAATGAACTTATGCTCGGCTTCATAGAAACCAGGCACGGCCCCGGGACAAGAGGGTGGAACCTTCTTACATCTGCACAGCAACAGAGCATAACAGATCACACTCTTTGCAAAAGAACAGGCAAGATTTCTGATGTTATAAAAGCGGTTAATTTTTTTATAAAAGACGCGCCTTTTGCAACAGGAAGCGTGTTGCGGATTGACGGCGGATATGTTCTTGGCTCAGATCCTGTGCCTGACCTTCCTGAAGGAGTTGAATAACCAGCCTCTTAAAAGTATTATTTAAGCCTTATAAATTTAGAACTGAGGCCTAAAGCAAACAAACCTATCCAGTCGAATGCAAACCTGAGCATAGATTCATCATTTATTTTTATTTTCTGCTGGATGTTTTTTTTAACCTTATACCTTTTAAGAAAAGAACTTTTAAAAACAAAATCTCTAAATTCATCAATATTATAAGCAGCCATAAAAACCATTTTTCCTTTAGGACCATACGGCCCTTCACCGCCCCAGATATCTGAATAAAAATACTTTGCTATTTCACTCCACAACAAAGTCATTTCATTTGTAAGCTCTGCGTTCTGATCTTTTTGCCATGATTTTAATGTATGCTCTCTTGGCTCAGACTGACCCTGACAAAAATCAGGAGGCCTGAAAAGATGAACCTGCTCTGCAACCTCTCCGTTTTGATCATACATGACACCATGTTCCAAAGGAAAATTTCTGCAGGAATCTGGTCTGTGAGTATAAACAGAGCATCCCTGATCAGTCAGAAACGGGCATGTCTGCTCTGGATTATCAGCCATCCTGAGCATAACATCAGGAAAATAAGAACCTTTCTGAAGCACAGCCTCAGTATAGTCTTCTATAAAACTGCCCGATGTTATACCAAGCTTTGACCTTATCATTAAAATATCGTGTGGATAGAGAAAAAGGTTAAGATTCCTGCAGCATTTATTAAAACAGGTTACACCGGGATGGCAGTCAAAGCAGAAAATGTCATCGTTTCTTACCTGCTTACCCCTGCTATCTATCTGATTTGATTCTTCAAAAATCTTCATACAACCCTATCTGGCGGCTTAACAAAAACCGGCTTTTAACAAAAACCAAAACTGGACTAAAAACTACCGGCAATCATTTCAGCTATTGAATATTTAAATTTTAAATTAAGATCTGTGTTTTTTCTCAGCTCCATCTCAAGATAAGCCAGATCCCTGTAAATATCTGTTCTATCGAGCATAGGAACTGATCTCATATCTGCAGAAAGCTCTTCAAACCTGTGACAGCCGGTACCCTCAACCCCTCCCTTAGGAGTATCGAAATAATGGGCTGTGCCGTGAAGCCTGCAGATCATAAGCCGATAACTATATAAAAGACAAAGTCCGTCTTTATTCAAAGGACATAAAATCCTTATTTTTTCACCGGAATCTTCTGCTTCAGCAGTATAATCAGCTACTTTTTTTGCATTTTCCACAACCTCTGTCTTTAAAGACTCATCAAGAGTATACATACCCTCCATAAGGTAAAGATATTCAACTATTGTATGATGCTTGAAATGGGTATAGCAGCAGTTATCGCTGCAACCGTCACAGGTAAATTTTAGAGCATCAGCAACTATGGAATAACGCTTCTGCATTTCTGAATATATATCCCTGAGCCTGGAAAAATAATAATCCTTGTCAGCTTCTGGTATTTTTATATCTTTAAAAATCAATAAATTCTCCTTATACAAGCGGGGACGGCATAAAAATTTTATTATAAAGATTTATTGCATATCTGTCTGTCATTGAAGCAATAAGATCACAAACTACCCTTTCAACATTATCCTCATCAGAGGAATAATCAGGCATTTCAAGCCTTGCAAGCTCTATCCTGAGCTGATCTTCATTTTTATTAAAATATTCATAAAGCTCTGACAAAATCTTTTTTGCCTTTACAAACTCCTTGTGAACCTGCGGAGATCTGTATACATTTTCATATAAAAAGACTCTGAGGTCGACCATTGTGCTGTAAACAGACTTTCCGATTTCAAGGCAAAAACCGCTGCCCGAATCATAGCTTGAATAAATAACATCTTTTATCATTGTCCTTGAACGCTCTGAATGTGTAGCCCCAAGCACTTTGTTAAATTCAGAAGGTATATTTCTCTTTGTAATAACACCGCTTCTTACTGCATCATCAAGATCATGGTTTAAATATGCAATTATATCAGCTATGCGAACCACCCTTCCCTCCACTGTTTTCGCAGCTTCACCAGGGTCTCTTGGTATAATATCGCCAAAACCTTTTGAATGCTTTAAAATTCCATCCCTGACTTCATATGAAAGATTAAGACCTGAACCCCCGCGTTCCAGCCTGTCCACGACCCTCAAGCTCTGTGCGGAATGGGAAAAATAACTTGAGTAAATCTCCTTAAGCACTGTTTCACCGCCATGCCCGAAAGGAGTATGACCAAGATCATGGCCAAGGGCAACAGCTTCTGTTAAGTCTTCATTAAGATTAAGAGCCCTTGAAATAGTTCGCGCAACTTCAGAAACTTCAAGCGTGTGAGTCAGCCTTGTCCTGTAATGATCGCCAAGAGGAGAAAGAAAAACCTGGGTCTTATGCTTAAGCCTTCTGAAAGAATTTGAAAAAACAATCCTGTCTCTGTCCTGTTGAAACGGAGTTCTTATAGGGCAGGGTTCTTCCAGCTTTAAACGTCCCCTGGACTGATAAGTTTTACAGGCATAATCAGCCAGAAATCTTTTTTCATTCTGCTCACCGAATTCTCTTGGTGTCATAATATTTTACCACTGATGATAATTGACATTTTTTTATTTACCAATAACAATTATATAATACATCTGAATCGGAAATTGCTCAATTCAGGATATAAATTAAAAAAATAATATTTTCACAGCCGGATAACATTGTAAAGGTAAAATAAATGAACTCTCATCACCTTATTCTTGGAAAAATGAAAGACTTTTTAACAGGTTCTGAAATAGAGGACAATCATGATGAAAGGTACAGACAAAAAATTGCCAAAATTCTTATCACTGAAAAAGGCTATAAAAAAAATGAAATAAAGAAAAACCTTACAATAGAACTTCCTGATAATGATAAAAAATTTTACATCCCTGTTGATTATACCATATATATTGACAAAAAGCCTTTAATGATAATTAAATACGGACCCGGGTCTATAATTACACGTGAAAAACCTGCTATTGCATGTGCAAGACTTATAAACGAGTTTGAAGTCCCCATAAGTGTTGTTACAAACGGAGAGGATGCAGAAATAATTGAGACTGCAACAGGAAAAATCATCTCCAAAGGACTTGATTCAATTCCTGAAAAAAACGAACTTGTTGAAATAAAACCTTTAAATAAAGTAACACAGGAACAGGCTTCAAAAGCAAAAATGATCCTTTTTGCCTTTGAAGTAAATGACAGATGCCCGTGCGATGATTCAATATGCAGGCCTGAATAAAAAAGGCAGAAAATTGTAAAAACCTAAATTGAGCAGAAATAAAGATATGGACAAAATATTTATGAAAGAAGCACTGCTGCAGGCAGAAAAAGCTTTAAATGAAAAAGAATTTCCCGTGGGCTGCGTAATAACACTTGAAAATAAAATTATTGCCAGCGGAAGAAGAAAAAAAACAAAGGGATACTATCCGGGCGAAACAGAGCATGCGGAAATAAATACCATTAAAAAACTTCATGATTCTTCACCAGAGCTTCCAAAAGAAAAAATGACTGTTTATTCAACAATGGAACCCTGCCTTATGTGTTTTTCTGCTATAATGCTTTCGGGGTTCGGGAAATTAGTTTATGCATATGAAGATATTATGGGCGGAGGGTGCAGAATAGAAAAAAAACTTTTTCCGGAATTTTATAAAAAAAGATTTCCAGATATAAAACAAGGTGTTATGAGAAATGAAAGCCTTGAACTTTTTAAGCAATTTTTTTCTTCTCCGGAGAATAACTACTGGAAAGACAGCCCTCTTTATAAATATACGCTGAATTTCTGAAAAAACACTTGAAATAAGAATCATAATAAGCTAAAAATATCCTCTATTTAATAAAATAGCGGTTATAAAACATAATTAAAAAGAAGGAGAAAAGAAATAGCTGTTAAAAAGACTGAACAAACAAGGGTTAATGACCAGATTAAGGAAGACGAAGTAAGAGTAATCGACTCAGAAGGAAACCAGCTTGGAGTTCTGAAAATAAATGA
>Ga0136557_1001316_pt1 | contig 16305 bp, 16 predicted proteins | sample AntRauTorckE6832_FD_104796 | JGI IMG/M metagenome (GOLD analysis project Ga0136557, IMG submission 104796) | Saline lake microbial communities from Rauer Islands, Antarctica - Metagenome Torckler E6 #832 | ecosystem: Environmental > Aquatic > Non-marine Saline and Alkaline > Saline | place...
CATAAAGATATAACCCGCTATTTTATGACCATTCCTGAAGCCTCACAGCTAGTTATTCAAGCCGGGGCTCTAGGTAAGGGAGGAGAGGTCTTTGTCCTTGATATGGGAGAGCCGGTTAAGATTATGGAGCTGGCAGAAGATCTAATTTCACTATCTGGATTTACTCCTTATGAGGATATAGATATTGACGTAATTGGACTTCGTCCTGGAGAAAAGCTTTACGAAGAGCTTTTATGTGATACAGAAGATAATATTGCCACAGAACACGAGCGGATCTTTATCAATAACTTAGGAGCTGTAGACCAGGAGTTTTTAGATAAACACCTGGAGCGTTTAGCAGGACTTGCAGAAAAAGCTGCTGGCAGAGATATAGTTTCAGCCCTGGTTGATTTAGTAGAGACCTATCAGCCGCGAAGAGATAATGTGAAAAAGATTGATTTTAAAAAGGATAAAAAGAGTTCATAGTGAACATGCTCTGTCAAGTAGACAGTAAAATAATATAAAATTATCTAAGCGGCTAAGTCTCTAAACTCTAAAGGACTTAAGCCGTTTATTTTTTTCTGCAATCTTTCTTGATTATAAAATCCTATATATTCATCTACTTTCCGTTTAAAACCATAGGATATATACTGATAACCCCTGTCCCTTTGGCAGCAGCAAAAAATATAAGAAATGCTGTCTGAGGAAAAAGAATTAGTTGCTAATTGCTAGCAAAATGCGATATACTATTATTACATGGAAAATAGGTAGAGAGGCAGGTGAATCAGATGTCAGAAGCTAAAATCTTAGAAACAGTAGTTGATCGTTTAGAATTATTAGTTGACCGCTTTGATCAGCTTGATAAAATGCTGGAAAGTAAATTTGAAAAAATAGATAGTCGTTTTGATCAAATAGATAAACGCTTCGAAAAAATCGATGGGAGATTTGAAAAAGTTGATAAGCGATTTGAGCAAATAGATAAAAGATTTGAGCAAATTGATAAAAGATTTGACAGGGTTGAAAATAAATTAGAAGATCATGATCAGCGTTTTGATAAGCTGGATAATATTCTTGAAAATCAGGATATTAAATTCTTTAATTTTAATAAAAAATTAACTAAGCACAGTGATCAACTCGATGAGATGAATTATACAATTGATAAGATTCATAATCAAACTGCTCATCTAAGCCTTGATCTTGGAAAAGTGGAAGTTAAAATTAATCAGCTGAAAGATTCAGCTGCTGAAAAGAATGAGAAAAATCTCAATAGCATATAAAAATCATTATGTGTTATTGATTTAAACTTTGATCTTAAATAACAGGAGCAGTACCCACTATTTAATGGGGGCTGTTCTTTTTTTATGGGTATTTTTAAATTATTATGAGAAAATTTTCACTAAAAAGAAGGAAAAAATTTACTGACCTCGAAATAGACTTTAGAATCCAAAATAGATACAGGAGGGGTTAATATGCAAAGAAGATCAAAATATTATTCTTATCGTTATTTTCTAGTTTCAGCAAGTAGAATTAAGTCAATGTTTCCAAAAAGCAAAAATGAAGTTATAGCTGGATTGAAAAATAATTTAAGGGAAATTGTAAGAATCAGTGAAGAATATAAGCAGCGAAAATATCTCCTGTATTTTATTGAAGCTATGACAGAAAATCTTTACTTATTAAAACTTGCTCGAGAGAGACATTATAACAAACATGAAGCAGGCGAAAAAGATATAGAGACTGCAGAAGATACAGAATTTCCTTTTGTTTATATAATTATTGATTTCAGCAGACAAATTATTTTAATTCAGAAAAAAACATCTGTCTTTCAGAATATCTCGACTTCTCAAAATATTCTTCAGCTGCTGATTAATAGTACAGTTGATTTTGGCCAGTACATATTTACAATTGATGAAATAAGTCATAAAGAGAGATTCTGGCAGCTGGTAGAAAAGAGCAGGAAAATTTATTCCCTGAAATTAAACTTAAGAGCTCCAAATTTGTTTGGAGGTAGGTTTAAAGCTAATGAATTATTAAAAAGAGAGCAGGAAGAGCATAATGCGGCTGAAATTGAAGTAGAGTATAAAAATGAATATGGTAATTTATTAGTAAAAGAAGATAGTGTGGGCTCATACATTAATTATATTGCGGCCGGTGGAGGAAGTTATTCTCTAAGATTCAAAGTTGACGGAGAACTTAAAACTAAAAGCAGTAAAGATAATATAAAAACAATTAATTTAGCAAATGATATAAAGCAGCTAAAAATTGCTAAAATCAAAGCTGAATTAGAAAAAATTGATTTTGAAGCTGATCAATATGAAAAATAATTATATCAGTAAATATGGACTACTTTTTTTAATAATTATCTTCTCATTTATTATAGTTTTACTCTGTTCATTAAGCAATCTGGAAATGCTTTTAGGGATTAAGTTTATCTATGGTTGCCTGATTGCTTTTTTAGCTCTGGCCTTTAATTTATATAATCATAATAACTTAGAAATCAGGAAAATTACAGCCCAATTAAGAGCCCAAAATAATAAAGTAAATAGAAAAGAAAAAAAGTATTTAAAAATTATAAACTCACTTTATTCAGAAGTGCGGGATGATTTTAGATTGATATTTTTTAGTCTTTTGCTTTTGTTTTTAAATTATCTCTTTAAAAAAACTGATCTACCAGGAATAACCTGGCCGTTTTTAGAGCCCTGGACTAAGAACAATTTTGTTAACTTCATAAATTTATTAATTCTTTTTTCTGCTTTTTATGCCCTATATGATTTATTTCAGACTTTATTAATAATAAACGGAAGGGAGTTTTTAAATTGAACATAGAATTCCACTACTATATGACCTATCTGATTGCTACCAGAGCCGGTTTTTCTCCTGTAAAAGCAGAGACAATAGCTTATGCCAGTCAGTATATTGATGACAATGATTTAATCTATAATATCTCCGGAAATGAGGCTCAGCCTTATAGAAATTATATTTCTCAGACTAAAAACATCACTAAACCCAAACATAAATTATTTCGTATTTATCCTATTTTTCACTTTATTCCGGGAGATCCCCTTGCCGATTCAGCCCGCCGCAAGGATGGTAAACTCCATCTTTTAAATACAACAGCTGACAGCAAAAATGCCCGCAGGATACTTAAAACTGCTCTGCAGACAGATAACTTATATAAAATAGGACTGGCAGTCCATTCTTTTGCCGATACCTTTGCTCATCAGAATTTTGTCGGCTATTATGACGAATTCAACATAGTAAAAAGCCTGCAGAAAAAAGTTAACTCTTTTTTTGACCGCTCGTTCTATGCTGTCGGCCATGCAGCAGCCAATATCAGACCGGATATTCCCAATCTTGTCTGGGAGGATCCCAGGCTCTGTGATTCTAATTCTATGAGGGATAATAAGGAGATATTTTTAAAAGCTGCCGGCAGAGTTTTTGAAGAACTTAAACGCTATCAAAACCCTGCTCTTAAAGCTTCAGTATTAAAAAAAGAAAAAGAGGAGCTTATATCTGACTTAAAAGCTGCCATTGGCAGACGGACTAAACATCCAGAAATCTTTAAAATCAATACTCCAGCAAAACGAATTGAGCGCTTCCAGAAACTGAGTTCAAAAAAAGAATATGGAGGCCAGAAACTAAAAAAATATAATATATCTGCCTGGTTTAATCAGGCTCTAAAATTTGATTTAAAGGTCTTGAAAATTGATAACAGCTCTACCTGGCAGCGCCTCCTCTTAGATTATTTTTCCAATCATCTGAGCTTTATTAAAAACAGCTGCAGCTGGAAGAAAAAAGATTATAGAAATAGTCATTGGTATCAATTTCAGGAGGCAGTTAAAGAAATGCAAGCCGAGATAATCAATCAACTGGAGCCAAAGGTTTTTTCCAAATTGGAGCTGGAGAACTGGTAAATTTAACTGCTTTTTTTCTCCATAAACACTTCCGATTTACTAGCAAAACAAGATATAATATAAGTATCTGGAGAAAGACAGTGACCAATTTGATGAAATGAATTATACAATTAAGAAAATTCACAATCAAACTGTTCGCCTGAGCCTTGATCAGGGTGAAATGGAAATGAAAATTGATCAGCTTAAAGATTCAAAAACTGAAAAAAATATCAACAGCATTTAAGGAATTATATTTCGCTGAATGAAATTTAAAACTTAAATATTAAGAGCAGTTCTTATTTTTTTTTGAGGAACTGTTCTTTTTCTATGGGCCTTGTTTTTCCGGCCTTATTTTGATAAAATCTAATCAGTTGAAATCAAGTTTTTAAAGCTCTAAAATTCGATGTTATTCGACAAAAGAGCTTAATTATAGTACCGGGCAGCTTTTAATAGCAAAGATTTTAAGCAGCCGGTATCTATTTATATTTAAGGAGGGTCAAATTTGGATCATTTAGACAAATTAGAAAGCAGAAGTATTCATATTTTACGAGAAGCCTACAGTGAATTTAATAATATCTGTATGCTCTGGTCAGTTGGTAAGGACTCAACAGTGATGCTCTGGCTTGCCAGAAAGGCATTTTTTGGGCATGTACCAATACCATTAGTACATATTGATACCAGTTATATGATTCCCGAGATGATTGAACACCGGGATAAGCTGGCTAAGAAGTGGAATTTAGATATGATCTACGGACAGGATGAAGAAACACTTAAAGCAGGAAATACCTTTCCTAATGGTCAGGCAACACATTTAGAATGCTGTGGTCGCCTGAAAACAGATGCACTTAAAAACACCTTAAATGGTAACTGGAGACGCTACAGATATAATCATAATAAGGATAAGTATGAAGTTGATGATAATCGCGAACCCTATACAGGGGTAATTGTTGGTGCTCGAGCCGATGAGGAAGGTTCCCGTTCCAAAGAGAGGTATTTCTCTCCCCGGGACAGGAACAATGACTGGGATATAGGTGATCAGCCGCCAGAATTCTGGGATCAGTATAAAACAGATTTTGCTCCTGGTACTCATGTAAGAATTCATCCTCTATTAGACTGGACTGAATTGGATGTCTGGGAATATATTCAGCGCGAGAAGATACCGATGGTCTCTCTCTATTTTGATCAGGGAGAAGGTAAACGCTACCGCTCTTTAGGCTGTGGTCCCTGTACTGAAACAATTGATTCTACAGCTTCTACAGTTGATGAGGTAGTAGAAGAGCTGAAAACAGGTAAGTTTTCTAATATCGCTGAGCGTGACGGCAGGGCTCAGGATAAAGAAGATGGTGGCGGTTTAGAAGAACTGCGCAAAGACGGATATATGTAGGGGGTAATGATGAATAATAAAAAAGGAGATAAAGATTTAAATTTAGTTATTGCAGGTCATGTTGATCACGGAAAAAGTACAATTATCGGGAGAATGCTGGCAGATACTGATTCTTTACCTGAGGGTAAATTAGAACAGGTTAAAGAAACCTGCCGCAAAAACTCCAAACCCTTTGAATATGCCTTTCTTTTAGATGCTTTAAAAGATGAGCAGGCCCAGGGTATTACTATCGATTCAGCTCGAGTATTTTTCCAGACAGACTATAGACAGTATATTATTTTAGATGCACCAGGACATATTGAATTTCTAAAAAATATGGTAACCGGAGCTGCCAGAGCCGAAGCAGCTTTACTAGTAATTGATGCTTCTGAGGGAGTTAAAGAAAACTCACGCCGCCACGGCTATATGCTTTCAATGTTAGGTATCAAACAGATTGCAGTTGTGGTCAATAAGATGGACTTAGTTGACTATGACGAGGATACATATAACGAGATAGTAGCTGAATACACTGACTTTTTAGCAGAATTAGGTATGGAAGCAGAGACCTTTATTCCGGTCAGCGGTATGCTGGGTGATAATGTGGCCGATCAATCAGAAAATATGGACTGGTATCACGGTAAAACTGTGCTGGAGCAGCTGGACAGCTTTGAAAATGAAGATCTGCCCCACAATAAGCCCTTTAGAATGCCGGTACAGGATGTCTATAAATTTACCAAAGGCGGAGATGACCGCCGCATAGTTGCCGGTACAGTTGGTGCTGGTGAATTAAATATTGGGGATGAAGTGGTTTTCTATCCTTCCGGTAAAAAGAGTACAGTTAAAACAATAGAAGGTTTTGAAGAAGATAAACAGCATAAGGTTAAGGTCGGAAAGGCAACTGGCTTTACTCTGGATGAACAGATCTATATCACTCGGGGTGAGCTTGCCTCCCGGGCAGATGAAGCTGAGCCCATGGTTTCAGCAAGAATCAAGGCCAATTTATTCTGGCTCGCCCGTCAGGATTTAGTTAAGGATAAGGTCTATTATCTTAAGGTAGGAACAGCCAAGGTTAAAGCTCGGCTGGAAAAGATTAATCGGGTAATTGATGCTTCTAACTTAGATCAGGATGAAAGTAAAGAAAAAATTGAACGTCATGATGTAGCAGAGGTAGTCTTTAAGCTTGATAAGGCGATGGCCTTTGATTTAGCAGGAGAAATTGAAGAAACCAGCCGCTTTGTAGTTGTCGATGACTTTGAGATTGCCGGTGGTGGAATTATCTCAGAAGCTATGGAAGATGAACAGAGCTGGGTTCGAGAAAAGGTAATGCGCCGTAACTACAACTGGGAACAGTCTCTAATCAGTCGTGAAGATAGAGCCGAAAAATATAATCAGAAATCAACCCTGATCTTAATTACAGGTGAAGAGGATGTTGGTAAAAAGCCAACCGCAAAAGCCTTAGAGAAGAGACTATTTAATGATGGTAAGGTAGTATACTTCCTTGGTATTGGTAACTTACTCTATGGTGTTGATGCTGATATTAAAAACGGAGATAATGGACATAAAGAAGAACACTTACGCCGTCTGGCAGAGGTTTCTCACTTAATGCTCGATGCAGGTGCGATTTTAGTTGTGACAGCAGTTGAGCTGAGCCAGTCCGACTTAGAACTTATCAAAACAACAGTTAATCCACAGCAGATTGAAACTGTCTGGTTGGGAGATAAAGTTACAACTGACTTAGAATTTGATCTCCACATCCCAGAATTTACTTCTGAGGATCAGGTGTCTTCCCAGATCAAAGGCTTACTCCAGGACAGGGGGATTATCTTTAGACCATGGTAGATAATATTAAGTGGCATTCAGGTGAGATTGATAAAGCTGCCCGGGAGGAACTTTTAGGGCAGCAGGGAATGGTGCTCTGGTTTACCGGCCTTTCGGGATCCGGCAAATCAACCATTGCCGTTGAAGTGGAAAAGGAACTTTACCGACGGGGTAAAGCTTCTTACCGCCTTGATGGTGATAATCTGCGCTTTGGTCTAAATCAGGATCTCGGTTTTACTGCAGAAGACAGGGAAGAAAATATCCGCCGCATCGGTGAGGTAGCTGCCCTTTTTGCAGATGCCGGTTTAATTACTCTGGCTTCCTTTATCTCTCCCTATAAAGCCGGCAGAGAAGCTGCCTGCCAGGCTGCAGGAGAGGATAATTTTAAGGAGATTTATGTTAAAGCAGATGTAGAGACCTGTGCCGAGCGCGATCCTAAAGGACTCTACGTAAAGGCCAAAAAAGGTGAAATCGAAAACTTCACCGGAATTTCTGCTCCCTATGAGGAGCCTGAAAATCCTGAGCTGGTAGTTGATACTGAAAAATTAAGCCTGGAAGAATCAGTAGCCAAAGTAATGGAACTAATTTTAAGTGCTGAGACCGACTAAATATTTAAAATATAGTAAATCAAAGTTAAAGAGCTAAGTAGTTTTTCTTAAAACCTCTCCTATGAAAAAATAATGGGGGAGGTTTTGAGTTATAAAATGCTTATAATTTTTTAGCTTTTAGAGCTAGTTTTAATAAGCTGCCTGAATAATAATTAGTTAGGGAAAGGGACTGGTTTTAATGCTTAAAAATATCAAAAACATAATAAAATATACAGGGATCATGATCTTTATCATCCTGCTTTTAATGCCGACATCAGCTGGTTTAAATCCTGCCGGTCAGAGAGCACTGGCAGTCTTTATACTGACCCTGACCTTATGGTTAACTCATGTGCTGCCTCTATCGGTAACTTCACTTTTAGGGATTGCTCTTTTACCATTATTAAATGTGATGAGTTTAGAATATACCTTTTCCCTCTTTGGGTCTAAGGCCATCTTTTTTATCCTAGGAGCCTTGATCTTAGCCTCTGGTCTCTACCAGACCGGACTCGGATCCCGGCTGGCTTTCAAAAACATTTCCTTTAGTGGTAATAGTCCCTTAAAGCTTTTATATGGAGTATTATTTACAGCTGCTTTTTTATCTCTAATTATGCCAGAACATGCAGTTGCCGCTCTGCTTTTTCCCATAGTCTTAGAGATTGCAGTTAGCTTGGATTTAAAACCTCTGGAAAGCAATTACGGTAAGCTCCTATTTTTAACAATGGCCTGGGGAACAGTTATTGGTGGAATTACAACCTATCTTGGTGGTGCCCGTAATCTTTTAGCAGCCGGTCTTTTAGAAAAACATTACGGAATCAGTATTGGTTTTTTTGAATGGATTAAATACAACTGGCCGCTGATCGGGCTCGAAATATTTGCTTAAAATGATACTATAATGATTTAGATCGCTGTTAAATAATATCTTTTGAGTGCTGTAGATAAATTCATCAAAAATAAATTTGTATCAAATCAGGTTGAGGAAGCTGAGTTAAAAAAATGGCTGGAGAAAATTGAGCTACCCAAAAGATATTTTTATGCTGGAGAAAGAAAATAAAATATAAGAAGCCTTATTTTTTAGTACTACTCTCACTGGAATTAAAATTCTGGTGGGAGTTTTTTATTTGTAGTAGGCTGCATCTTTCTCTAACTTTTAATTATTTAATTAACTATGATAATTTTTTCATTAAAAAGAAGGTGGAATTATACTAACCAAGAATTATAAACTATAGTTTTATAAAATGTTAGTATCAAGTGTGATTTTAAATAAAAAAGATGGACTACAGAAAGGAATAGAAAATTATTAAAGTAGTAATAAATAAGGTGAAATTTAATCTCCTGGAGCTAAAAAATTTAGCAGATTTCGTCCTACAAGTTTAACTATAAAAAATAAAGGATAATTTACTCCGGTATCGAATTATTATGATATAGACTTAATATTTAGAAAAATATTTTTTATTGCAATTTAAGTAAAAAAATTATAAAAAAAGGGGGGTTATTACTTTCTTAATTTACTTTAAAACCAGAAAAAAATTCAAAAGGGAGTTGAATAATTAATGAGAAAACGAATTATTTTGATGGCTTTAGTACTTGTTCTTGCTTTGTCTTTAAATGCAGCTGCTCAAGATTATATTACGGCATATACAACCTTAGATGAGCCTTTAGCTAGAGAAGTATTTAATACTTATGAAGAAAAAACAGGAGTAACTGTTGAATGGGTTAGACTATCTACAGGTGAAGCAGTCTCTAGAATGATGGCTGAAGCTGGTAACCCTCAGGTTGATATCTGGGTTGGTGGAGTTGGACTTGGTCATATTCAGGCAAAAGAAGAGGGTTTAACAATTCCATTTAAAGCAGAAAATGCTCAATATGTTGGGGAGAAGTTTAAAGATAAGGATAATTACTGGACAGGTATTTATGCCGGCCCACTTTGTTTTGTAAGTAATACCAATCGCTTAGAGGAATTAGGTTTAGAAGCCCCTACAAGTTGGGCTGATCTAATTAAACCTGAATATGAAAATCAAGTACAGGTAGCTAATCCTGGAACTTCAGGAACTTCTTACAATGTGCTGGCAACAATGATTCAGCTGATGGGAGAAGATGAAGGTTTTGAATATATGAAAAAGCTTGATCGGAGTATAGTTCAGTATACTCGCTCTGGTTCAGCTCCTGGTAGAAATGCAGCTATTGGTGAAGTGCCAATCGGAATCGGATATGCTCATGATCAGGTTAAACTTAAGTCAGAAGGTTATCCACTTGAAATTACATTCCCGGAAGAAGGAACCGGTTACGAAATAGCTTCTATTTCCTTAGTTAAAGATTTTGATTTAGCCAAAGACCTGTATAATTGGCTGTTAAGTGAAGAAGCTGCAGAAATTTATGCAAGTGTTTATGTTGTTCCTTTCCGTGATGTTGAATTAATGGAAGGTGCAGTGCCTATTAGTCAGGTTAATACAATTGATCAGGATGATGTCTGGGCTGGTCAGAATAAAGAGCGTCTTGTTGAGAAGTGGAATGAGGAAGTTTACAGCAAATAAGAGTATGATTTAATTTCTAAGAATAAGGGGGAGTTTCTCCCCCTTATTCTAATATTAAAATAAATAATTCATTTTTTGTTGAAAGAGGTGTGATGATGGAAAGCAAAAATGATGGAATTACTAAATTTACTATTTTTATAATTGCAGTCTTAATTTTGATATTTGTAATCTATCCACTGTATAAAGTTATAGCTGTAAGTTTAAGCCCTGAGGGAAGTTTTTCTCTGGATGAGTATATTTATATATTTTCTAAATCATGGTTAAGGGGAACCTTCTACAACAGCATTCTTTTAGGAGTAATAGTTGCTACTACCTCTACAATTATCGGCTTTATTGCTGCTTTTAGTCTTTATAAAGTGCAGCTACCAATGCGGGGCTTTTTTAGACAAATTGTGATGCTGCCGATAATTTCACCTCCATTTATGCTGACTATTTCTATTATTTTATTAATGGGAAGAAATGGTTTAATAACTAAACAATTATTTGGGATTACTAACTACAGCATTTATGGTTTAGATGGCCTAATAATAGTTCAGACCTTAGGTATGTACCCGATAGCCTACCGGGTTTTGACAGGTGTATTATCGAGAATAAGTCCTGAATTAGAAAATGCAGCTTTAAATTTAGGTGGAGATAAAGGTTATGTTTTTCGTTCAGTGACCCTACCGCTTGCGATACCAGGTCTTGCAAGTGCCTGGCTTTTAGTTTTTGTTACTTCTATTGCCGATTTTGCTAATCCTATGGTTTTAGCAGGAAACTATGATGTTTTATCAGTCCAGGCTTATATGCAGTTTACAGGAATGTATAATTTATCTCGGGGATCTGCACTTGCAATTATGCTCTTATTTCCGGCCTTATTAGCTTTTGTAATCGAAAAATACTGGGTTTCCAAAAAATCATATATTACTGTTACCGGAAAACCAACCGGAGCCAAACAGGATATGGTATCAAAGAAAGTTAAAAAAATGTTAATGGGATTTTTAATTTCACTTACAGCAGTTATTTTTCTATTTTACTTTACTGTAGTTATGGGATCTTTCTTTACCCTCTGGGGAGTTGACTTCAGCTTAACCTTGGAACACTTTAAGTATTCCTGGGATGTAGGTTTAGAAAGTATTAAAGATACACTTATACTTGCCGGAACAGCTACACCATTTACAGGTCTAATTGGGATGATCATAGCTTTTATAATTGTTAGAAAAAGTTTTTGGGGTAAGAACATACTTCAGTTTTCTTCCCTTTTAAGTTTTGCAGTTCCAGGTACAGTTATTGGTATAGGTTATGTTTTAGCTTTTAATGAAAGACCATTTGTTTTAACCGGTACAGCAGCGATTATCATTCTTAACTTAATATTTAGAAATATGCCTGTTGGTATTGAATCCGGGGTTGCTTCCTTAAAACAAATTGATCCAGCAATTGAAGAAGCCTCAACAGATTTAGGAGCTGACAGTGTATATACATTTTCTAAAATTACACTACCTTTAATCAAACCGGCATTTTTCTCCGGTTTATCCTACAGTTTTGTTAGAGGTATGACTGCAGTTAGTGCAATTATCTTTTTAGTATCTGCACGCTGGAATCACTTAACTGCTTTAATTTTAGCTCAAACTGAAATAATGAGGTTAGGAGCAGCCAGTGTTTTATCATTAATTCTGATAATAATTGTAATGAGTGTATTTTATTTATTAGGTAAATTAGTTGGAGATGATGAAGAGTTTGCGGGAATGATGAATTAGAATAATTTGTAAAGAGGTGTGATGCTAATGGATTTAGATTCAACAGTATCTCTAAAAAACATAACTAAAATATTTGGTTCTAAACGCGAAGAAAGAGTTGTAGCAGTTGATGATTTTAATATTAATATAAATCCAGGAGAAATGGTTACTCTTTTGGGACCTTCAGGCTGTGGAAAAACAACAACTTTAAGAATGATAGCAGGTTTTGAAACTCCAACAGAGGGGGAAATATATTTTGGAGGAGAAAATGTAAGTAAGGTGCCTCCAAATAAGAGAGATACAGCAATGGTTTTTCAAAGTTATGGCTTATTTCCTCATATGACAGTAAAAGATAATATTAGTTATGGTCTTAGATTTAAAGATCTCAATAAAGCTGAAGTAAAGAAAAAAACAAAAGAAATTATGGAACTTGTTGGACTTCCAGGTTATGAAGATAGAAATCCGGGAGAGCTTTCCGGTGGTCAGCAGCAGCGAGTTGCACTTGCGAGATCTTTGATAATTGAGCCTAAAGTGCTTTTATTTGATGAACCATTATCTAACCTTGATGCAAAATTAAGAGAAAATATGCGCAATGAAATTAGAAAATTACAGAGAAAATTATCAATCACTTCAATTTATGTTACTCACGATCAAATTGAGGCAATGAGTCTTTCTGATAGAATAGTAGTTATGAATAAAGGTAAAATAGAGCAGGTTGGAGATCCTGAACAAGTTTATTATCGTCCCTGTAATGCTTTTGTTGCTGATTTCATCGGTAAGGTTAATTTTATTCCTGGAGAAATCTTAGAGATTAATGGAGAAAAATTGGATATCCAGATTGAAGGTTCAGTAATCAAAGATATAGAGACAAATGATTATGTAAAAGGTCAAAAAGAAGGGGAGCTAACAATTGTTTTAAGGCCTGAATCAATAAATATCTGTGAAGAAGATCAGGGAAGGCTTGCAGCAAAGGTGATTAGAAAGGAATATCTGGGATCTTATATTGAATATGTATTGAGAACAAAAAACGAAAACGAAATTACTGTTAATCAAAATAATCCTCTGAATAAGAGAGAATTTGAAATTGATGAAAATGTCACAATAGACTTTGAAAAAGAAGATTTACATTTGATTAACAAATAGAAATTTTATAAAAAATAATCTTGTTTGATTAGCATCTGACGGTTTGGAATTTTCTTCAAGTCTCAGGTGCTTTTATACTCCAGATAATATTTTCATAAAGTTAATATAGGATTGGAACAAAAAAACAGCAAAGATGATTCAATCAAACTAAGGTCTAATCTATTAAATCAATCCAGCTCCAGAACCCAAAATTAATTTTCTTATTCAATTTAAAAAAAGGGTGATTTTAATGAAAAAAGATGCTCACTTCTATGCTCTGCTGGTCATAGCCCGTTCTGTGGGAATTGAAAAGGAAAGCGCCCATAAAATAGCTTATGCTTCTCAGTTTGTTGATGATGCTAAAGTAAATATAATAACTCTTGCTGATGATAATCCTGCAGCAATACTTTCTGCTTTAGATGATTCTGATAAAATTATTAACGCTGCTACCTGCCATAGTTATTCCGATTTAAGTACATATAATTATTCTTCCATGACAGCCAATACTTCTGCTTTCCACTTTGTTCCCGGAGCTGAAGGCGATAACTTTCCGAAAAAGATGCGCTGCAAAAAGGAGTCAAAAATAATTAAAGCTATAATTGAAAAAGCAGTAAATACTGCTGATCCTATTAAATTGGGAATAACTCTCCATGCCTATGCTGATACTTTTTTTCACCAGGGTTTTTCTGGTATTGCCAGTAAAGTAAATGATGTGGAGGAAGTTAGAGCAGACAATCAGATTCAGCTCAGTATTTTTCAATTATTGAGAGAAAAAAGATGGCAGGAAATTGGAACAAGATTTAGTACTTTTGTTTCTGAATTGAGAAGGGATAAAATCATTCCTGCTTATCGACACGCTCAGGTTTATTCTTATCCTGATATTCCCTATTTAGAATGGAGATATAAGTATGATGCTACTGCTGATTTTTCCAGTCAATATCGGGTGAGTAGAGTTAAGAATAAGGAGAGGTTTATTGAGGCTTTTAGAAAGATCAAAGAGATTTTACAGGAGTTTTTAGAAAATAATGAGCAGTATAGAGATGATTCAATAGCAGAAGTTGATTATGAAGAATTTAATTCTATTCTGACTGCAAGAAAAGTTGAGGAGGAGCGAATAGCTGACTGAAAAGAATTTATGATTACTAAGCAGCTGATGTCTCCAGCAGATAAAGATATCTTCGAATATGATGAAGAGCTCTGGTTAAAAGAGGCTTTTAAAGATTATATTAACTGTGATTTTAAGAGGAGAATGGTAAATGATGTCTATCTGGCTGCTGATTTTTTGCAGAGCAGCTGGTATCAATACTATCAGGGAATCCAGTGGTATAAAAAGTTGTTTTTTTTGGCAGCAGAGGCTAATGCTTTGAGTATTCCAAATAATTATATTTAGAGCTGAAATCTTAATCACAGAACTCTATCATGAGAATCTTAAAAGATGGAGAAATTTTTTGAGCAAGAATTAGAATTAATGACAAAAGTCTCTATTCTCTACTACAAAAAAGAACTCAACCAGAGTCAGATTGCTTCTGAACTTGGGATTTCACGTCTCAAAGTCAGCCGTTTAATCAAAAAAGCGCGGGCAGTTTTAGCTGCTTTAAAAAGTTCGTTGATTAATATTTTAGTCACAGATCTTTCGATGGCAGAATTTTTACAAAATCAAAAAGGGGTGGAATAATGTCTAAAAAATTAATTTTTTCAATGATCATTTTATTTATCTTTATCGCTTCTTTCTCAATTGCGGCTCAAGAAAAGGAAATAGCTGTTTTAACTCCCTATTTGCAGTCTGTAACCACTAATGAAATGATTAGATCATTTAAAGAAAAAGCAGAAAATGAGGGTTGGAATGTTCGTGTAATTGACACTAAAGGAGATTTTAATCAGCTGGCAAATCGATATGATGATGTTATTTCTCAGGGAGTAGATGCAATTGTAATGGGTATGGGAGATCCAAATCAGCTCAAACAACAGATTGCAAGTGCCAACGAGGCTGGGATTCCAGTTTTTGGAGGAGATGCAGGTTATATTGAAGGTATGGAAATGAATGTGACTTCAAACAACTATGTATTAGCTGCTCAAAATGCCTCTTATTTATTTAACAAGATTGGCTCCGGTAAAATTGTAAAATTTTATCACTCTGCTCATCCAGGAGTTCATAAGCGGGAAATAGTATTTGATGCAATGGTTGAATCTAGAGAGGATATAGAAGTAGTTGCCGAACATTATGTGCAGGTTCCAGGTCCAATAGAAGATGCGATGCAGGCAATGCAGTCCATCTTACTTTCCAATCCAGAAATTGATGGAGTCTGGGCAGCCTGGGATGAACCTGCTATTGGCGCTTCAATGGCAATCAAACAGGCAGGCCGCCAGGACGAAATCACTGTAGTTGGTATTGATGGTAACTCTCAGGCTTTAGAAATGATCAAAGAAGGATCTTCTCTGAAAGCGACAGTTAAACAGGATTTCTCTGCAATGGGTGATATCTTAGTTGAAAAGATAAAAATGGTTTTTGCAGGCGAAGAATTAACAGATCGAATTTATTATGCGCCTTCTGAAATCATTACAGAAGATAATGTAGATCAGTTTATGGAATAAATATTTTATCAGCAGCCCCTGCTAAAGGGGCTGTGCTTTTAAAGGTGGTGAAAAAATGTCAGAAAAGCTTTTAGAAATAAAGGGCTTAAATAAAAGTTTTCCTGGAGTTAAAGCTTTAGATAATGTTGACTTTTCCTTAGCAGAAGGTGAAATTAGGGCCCTGGTTGGTGAAAATGGAGCTGGGAAATCTACAATGATAAAAATTCTGGCCGGGATTTATCAAAAAAACAGCGGCAGTATTTATTTTAAAGGCCAGAAAGTAGAGATTAAGGAGCCGGCTGCTGCCAGAAAACTTGGTTTAGCCTTTATCCATCAGGATGTAAATCTGATTCCATATTTTAATGCAGTAGAAAATATCTGGCTTGGTTATCAGTACCCAAAAAAAAATTTCTTTTTTAATAAAAGTAAAATGAAAGAAAAAGTACTTGAGCTTGCAGATAAATTAAATTTTAAATTTGATCTAAACAAAGCTGTTTCCCAGCTTTCAACAGCAGATAAGTGGTTGATTGCAATTTTAAAGGCATTTATGATGGATGCTAAAATTTTAGTTTTAGATGAGCCAACGGCAGCGCTGACAGACAAAGAGATTAAAGAACTTTTTAGTAATTTAAGACGGATTAAGAAAATGGGAATTGCAATTATCTATATTTCTCATCGCTTAGAAGAAATCTTTGAGATTGCTGATACAGTCACTGTTTTAAAAAATGG
>Ga0136557_1001318_pt1 | contig 16286 bp, 13 predicted proteins | sample AntRauTorckE6832_FD_104796 | JGI IMG/M metagenome (GOLD analysis project Ga0136557, IMG submission 104796) | Saline lake microbial communities from Rauer Islands, Antarctica - Metagenome Torckler E6 #832 | ecosystem: Environmental > Aquatic > Non-marine Saline and Alkaline > Saline | place...
AGCCTGACATCGCCGATGGTACTGCATGGGAGACTGTGTGGGAGAGTAGGACGCCGCCGGATAAAATATATCAGCCCCTGAAGATCTTTTTCTTCAGGGGCTTTTTTATTTGGTCTGGTTTTAGAAAATTAAATATTTTCTGATATTAGAAACGCTGTTTTTTTGACTTTCTGGTTTTCTCAAGATTTTGTTTTTAAAGGTATTTATTTCGTTTTTTTGATAAAAAGTTAGTTTTTCTGTTGACACAATGTCATTTAATAATATAGAAAAAATGAAACCCAAATATTTTTTTTGTATTAATAATGAACAATGTTTACTTTATAGCCAGGCGTTAATAAAATGAAAAAAATTCCGGAGGAGACAATGAAAAAATCAGTAGTTTTAACAATGACAGTTTTAGCCTTATTATTATTAACTTTTCAAAATGTTTCGGCAGGTAAAACATCTACAAGATATCCAGTAGTACTTGCTCACGGAATGGGCGCAAGTGCAGAAATTCTTGGAATTGTTGACTACTGGGGCAGAATAGATAATTCTCTTGCAGCAAACGGAGCGCAGGTATATAAAACATCGGTCAACGGAATGGACGGAACTGCTGCTAAAGCGGAAGATTTTACTGATCAGGTTTATGATATACTGGCTGCTACAGGTGCTGATAAAGTCAATATTATAGGTCATTCCCACGGAACTATATATACAAGGTATGCAATATCAAATCTTGGTCTTGCTCCATACGTTGCAAGCTATACTAGTATTTCAGGGCCACACAGAGGAAGTTCCATAGCCGATATAATAGTAAATGGTGTTCCAGACTGGTTCCATGATGAAGTTGGAGATTCTCTGGATTTTATATATACCTGGATAATGGGAGATGACGATCCTGACAGTCTTCAGAATGCTTTGGATATTACAACAGATTATATGATTAATGTATTTAATCCTAATACTCCAAACGCAGAGGGCGTATACTATCAGAGCTATACATCAAAGGCTAAATGGTCATGCCCGAACATAATGCTTCAGGCGACCTGGCTTATAATGTTAACCCAGGAAGGAGCCAATGATGGTCTTGTAAGTGTAGACAGCGCTAAATGGGGCAACTTCAGAGGAGTTGAAAAAGGTGCCTGGTACAGCCCTGGTGTAGACCATCTTAATATTGTTGATCAGGCTTTTGGTATTACACCTGGATTTAATGCTCCCGGTTTTTATGTAGGCCTTGTAGAAGATCTTAAAAACTCCGGCTTTTAATAAATAATAATTGTAAAATAAAGATTTAATCTGGATTTTATATTCAGGTTAAATCTTTTCTTTTTTTAATACAATTTTTTTGATTTTATCTGAAATTCTTTGTTTATAGGTTGGTAAATTTGAACTTAAAAATTTTAATAAGCTCTGCACTGATTCTTGTGGTGACAATTTTTTCAGGTCTAATACTGATAGCATCAGACGGGTCTGTTGATATAGAACAGAGTTCAGAAAAAAAAAGTTATAAAGCAGATCAGGATAAAGAAACCGGCAAAAAAGTTGATTTACAACCTTTAAAAATAAAAACTACGAAAAAAGAGCCTGTATCTGAAAATAATAATAGCAATTCAGTCACAAAATATGAAAAAGATATTTTAAAAAAAGAAGAAAACCTTTTACAACAGTTTAATAAAATACTGTCCAGATTCAAATCTTCATATAATACTTCTGTTCATTTTGAAGAAGTTCTTGCTTATTTAAAAGAAAATTATCCAAAAAAACAGGCAGAGGCTGTATTTAATCTCTACACTGAATTTGTAAACTGCAGCCAGGAGCTTTCAAATCGCTTGCAGGCATTTCCTATGGTTACCACAAAAGATGAAATACTCCAAAGGCTAGATTATATTTCAGAGTTTAGACAGGATTATCTTGGCAAAGAATTATATGATGTATTGTATAAAGAAGAGGAGTTAAGAAAAAAATACAGTATAGAAAAAAACTATATTTTGAACAGTAAAGATCTGTACTCATATGAAAAAGAAAATCGTTTAAAAGAAATTGATGAAAAATATGATATTGGAAAAGTAGAAACAAAATCTTCATATCAGAAGTACAGAGAGGCTTTAAATTTATACAAAAAAGATATTTCAGAGCTGACCCAGGAAAATCAACAAAAAGAAAAAGAGAAATTAAGAGAAAAATATTTTTCTAAAGAGTCTCTTGAAAAAAGAGATAGTCTTATAAAAGATCAGGAAAAGTATAAGGCTTCAGTAGAAAGCTTCAGAAAAGAAAAAAAGCGCTTACTTTCAGATAAAGATTTAAGCAAAGAAAAAAAAGAGTCTGCAATTTCAGAAATAAAGCAGGAAATATTTACAAAAGAAGAAGCAAAAAGATTTGAAAGAACAGAGAGTTTAAAAAAGAAAAGAAAGGCAATGCTGAAAGAATACGGTTTTGAAAGCGAGTAGTGTTTTTGTATGATATGATTTACTGGATCTTTAAGATAGTTTTTCTTAGAAATTTTTTAAGAACCGGTGTGCCAAATCCTTTTGCAACTTTATTCATAACAATCTCTTCGTACCCAGGTAGAATATGGGAGCCTGCCAAAAGGCTGATTCCTGTACCTTTAAAAACCTGTTCAGACATTGGCGTAGTGGGACCTATTAAAACTGCTTTAGTTTTTTTGTTTTTTTCGTTTAAAAATGGTTCAATAGTTGAATTAAGCAGTGAAGATGAAGTTATTATAAGATAATCGCTGCTTTTTAAATTTTTTAAAAACTCAGTTTCTTTGCCTAATTTTTTGTCATAATCTAAAATATTTAAAAATTTTGTTTTTGTTTTAATTTTATCAGCCAGTGGTTTTACAAAACCTGCCATTGATATTTTTGTATTCATTTTTATATCGAGTTGAGCAAAAAGTCCGGTATTGTTGTCGTCGTCAGGAAGAAATAAAGCATAGTCATGGTTTAAAGCATTGATTAGGGCAATTCCAATGCTTTTTTTTAAGGGATTTTTGCTTTGAATACAATAAAGGCAGGTTTTAGCTTCAGAATTTTTGGGATACAAATTTTCAGAAAAAAGCTGCAAATCCTGGTTTTTATCAGCGAGTGTATAAGCAATTCCAGTGTTGCCGTTGGATAGCTTTACACAAGTATATGATGATCCGATTATTATTTTTTTTATATATAAATCTTTTGCCTTGTTTTCAAACGCAAAAAAAAGTTTTTCATAAATATCCATAAAAAATTCTTTTAAAAGAAGTAAGTTTAAAATTCCGCAATAAAAGCCAAGCCTATATATTCTTCCCGATAACCTGAAAATTCCATCATACGGACTTTACCTCTATAATATTCAACAGCCATTCTGAACCTGTCATTATTATTATCCAGAAATGAATAACCTGTCTGAAAAGAGAGGGATGGTTTGTAATTGTCTTCCTGGAAAAACTGAATATCTGTTCCCCAGAAAGGCAGCCATGAATTCTTTTCATCTTTTATGTGAAAAGCTGCTATCTGATACCTTAATTCTGAAGCTTCATATTTGTGCTCTTTTTTGTAGTTATAATTTTGATCATAACCTGTTTCAAAAATAAAAGAAGTATTGTCAAAAGGCATAAACCAGAAAGCCAGAGCATTTTCATCTCTGGACTTTGAAACCCTTTCCCAGCCGGATTTTTTTATATACTCGTCACCCAGGTGTCCTGAAAAATGTTTTGAAGAAAATCTTATTCCTGATTTATTATTAAACTTATAAGCTAAATCATTTAAAATTAAACCGTCCCAGCCTGTAATGTCAAAGGAGTTTTCAATGTCTGTACGACAGTAAAAAGATGCTCCGGTGTTAAGTTGAAATTTTCCGCTTTTTGCAGTAGGGAACACAGCACCAAGAGAAGTGACAGAACGTGTTTTAGATGTAAAAGGGATATCTTTTTTAAGGTAATTTTCGTAAGATATTTTAAAAGCAGGAGTTTTGGGATCAGCAATCGAATAAGGAATAAATTTTGTTTCAGGATTCCATTCTATAGCAGTATCTGCGTTGAAAAAGCTTATGCATAAAAAAAATACGGGACTTAAAAAAAGTTTAAAAATCATAGGGTATCACACTGGGATAATTATTAATTGAAAACGCAATATAAGAAAAGATAGCATAAGAGGTTTTGTAAAACAAATTAAATCCATATTGTTTTTATTAATTAGTATTTGACCGAAATCAGAATTTTTTGTTCAGTTACAGCAAATGAAAAATTTAACCGCAGTAATACTTTAGTCTTTTGAGGATTAAATTATGATTCTAAAGTAGAGTTGGGGGAAAAAGAGTTTTTGTTCAGCAACAAATTAAAAAATAAATATGGTTTCATATTAAACTTAATATTTCTGGAGTAATGCTGATCTGTCATAAGATTTTGCAATGGATGAAATGTAGTATAAAAAACAAATTTTAAACACTTTAATTAACTAAGTGTTCAGTAATAACTAGAAATTTTAAAATACTTTTTTTCTAATGAAAAATATGTTATTCGATATTAAACACTATATTAATTAATTAATTGTTTATACATTCAAGCATAGCCTTTAAAGCCTGATACATAAATTAAACTCTTTATTTTTATTAAGATTGACAATGATTTTGTTTTATCAAGAGCAAAAAAAATAAATTTAATGCGAGGTGGGTACTTGAAGAAAAAAGTTGTTTATATATCTTTTTTTCTGATAATATTAGCTTTATTTATGGGTTTTCTTGCTACAGCTTTTACTTATAAAATTATGACAGCTACTTCATCTCCTGAATTTTGTGCCTCATGTCACGAAATAGCTCCGGCCGTTGAAACCTGGAGCACATCACCCCATGCATCAAACGACAAAGGGTTCAGAGCAACCTGCATAGACTGTCATCTTCCGCCTCCTGAAAATACTATAGAGTTTTTCTTTTTAAAAACCAAGCACGGACTCAAAGATGTATGGGCTCATTTGTTTTACGGAGAATATGACCGTGAAAAAATGCAGAAAAGAGTTCATGATACAATGGAAAATTCCACCTGTACAAAATGTCATTCAAATCTTTTATATATACAAACAGACAGAGGTGCAATGAAAGCACACAGAGAAGCATTGTATTCAGATCCACAGAGAAGCTGTATGGAATGCCATGCTCCTCTCGTGCATATTAACAGGGAAACATATTCGGTGGATAAAGACTGAATTAATTTATATTACAGGTGAAGGAGTAACATATGAAATTGAAATCGATATCAGCATTTATTATTCTGCTTTTTGTATTAGGGGCAGCGTATGCAGGTGTTGCAAATTATGCTAAGCCTAAGGTTATGCAGGTTGACAGGGCAATGCCTGAGGAAGCCAAAGCCTGTATTCAATGCCATTCAGAATTAAACCCCGGACTGGTTGCAGACTGGGCTGAGAGCAGACATGCTCATGCAGGAATAACCTGCTATGATTGCCATAAGGCTGAAGCCGGAGATACCGATATAAATAAAGCTCATAAAAAAGAATACAATAATAATGATGACCTTCCATACGGCGACTCTAAATACTATGTTCCCATTGCAACAATAGTTTCACCAAAGGATTGTTCAAGATGCCATGCTCAGGAGGCTGAAGAATATTCGAAAAGTAAGCATGCCAACACACTTGAAATAATCTGGAAAATCGATCCATGGCTTAATGACGGCATGAATTCAGCCATGGAAAGAGAAGCAGGCTGCTACTATTGTCATGGAACTGTTGTTGAAATGGAAGACGGAGAATTTAAAGAAGGATCATGGCCCAATGTAGGTGTTGGACGTCTTAATCCTGACGGAAGTCTCGGAAGTTGTACAAGCTGTCATACAAGGCACAGATTTTCAATTGGAGAAGCAAGAAAACCAGAAGCCTGCGGTCAGTGCCACTTAGGGCCTGATCATCCGCAAATAGAAATATTTACAGAATCTAAGCACGGAGATATTTACGACACATTCGGTGATGACTACAACTGGGATTCTCCTCCGGGCTCATGGACTCCGGGAGTTGATTACAGAGGACCTACCTGTGCATCCTGTCATATGTCAGGTTCAGGCGATGTTGAAACAACACATGATGTAACCGAAAGGCTTTCATGGGAACTTCAGGCTCCGTTAACTGTAAGACCTGAAAATTTTGCAGCTTTCCCTGCTGACACAGACTGGAAGGAAGAAAGGGGAAAAATGAAGAAAGTATGCCAGCAGTGTCATTCCAAAACATGGACAGATGATCATTACAGAAAGACTGACAAGGTTATTGAAGAATACAATAGTGTTTATTATAAGCCTGCAAAAGAGATGCTTGACAAGCTGTATGAAAAAGGAAAACTTGATGATTCAAAATTTTTTGACGAACCTCTGGAAGTCGAATTTTATGAGTTGTGGCATCATGAAGGCAGAAGAGCAAGAATGGGTACTGCAATGATGGCACCTGACTACGCATGGTGGCACGGATTTTATGAATGCAAGAAAAGGTTGAACCATTTTATGCATGAAGCAAAGCTTCTTCTTGAAGGTAAGACTGATTCTAAAAAAGCAGAAAACTATCCCAATGCTACAGGACCAACAACAAAACCAGAAAAACTGAAATTTAAAAAATAACATTCTTTTTAAATAAAAAATCAGAAAACCAGGCTTAAAAGCCTGGTTTTTTGATTTAAGTCAAAGAAATCTTTCCTTTTTTGAGTTAATATCTGTTCAGATTCAAGAATAATTGACCGTAAATCAGAAAATTGAGTTTATTACTTTCAGTAAAATTTTTTTGTATTTTAGTGAAAATTTATGGAATCAATTCAGAGTGTTTTAAAAAAGGTTATTATTAGCCAGGTAATTACCTGAAAAGATTTTTTTTAAGAAAAAACTATAAGGAGGCTTTACAAATGTTTTGTTTTCAATGTCAGGAAACATTAAAAAACCAGGGCTGCACAAAAAAAGGTATTTGCGGGAAAAAAAATGAAGTCGCAAATCTTCAGGATCTTCTAATCCACAGTGTGAGAGGTCTTTGCGTTGTTGCCTCCGGAGCTGAGATAAAAGGGGACAAGCTGAATAAGCATGCTCGTTTTGTTGCAGAGGCTATGTTTGCGACAATTACAAATGCAAATTTTGACGATAACAAAATTATTGAGCTTACAAAAAAAGCTGTTGAAAAAAGGGACAATCTTATTAAGGAAGAAAATTTAAAAAATGATCTTCCAGATTGTGCTAAATTCCACGAGATAAACGATGAAAAAGCAGAGGCATCAGGAGTTTTAACAGAAGACAATCCTGATATAAGATCCCTTAAAGAAACAGTAACAATTGGTGTAAAAGGGATGTGTGCATATTATGAGCATGCAAATGTTTTAGGTTTTAATGATGAAGATATTTCAAAATTTATTATAGATTCTCTTGCAGCAACAGCTGTTGAAAAAGATCCGGACAAACTTCTTCAGTGGGTTTTAAAAGCTGGAGAATATGCTGTTAAAACAATGGCTCTGCTTGATAAAGCAAACACAGAAACTTACGGCAGCCCTGAAATAACTAAAGTTAATATCGGTGTTGGATCAAAGCCGGCGATACTTATAAGCGGCCATGATTTAAAAGATATGGAAAACCTTTTAAAACAGACACAAGGAACAGGCATTGATGTTTATACACACAGTGAAATGCTTCCTGCAAATTATTATCCTGCATTTAAAAAATATGATCATTTTATAGGCAACTACGGTAATGCGTGGTGGAAGCAAAATGAAGAGTTTGACTCATTTAACGGTGCTATACTTATGACGACAAACTGTATAATCCCTGTAAAAGATTCTTATAAAGACAGAATTTTTACAACAGGAATGGCAGGTTATCCCGGAGTTATGCATATTGAAGAACCTGAGTCCGGAGAAAAAGACTTTTCAGCTGTAATTGAGTGTGCAAAAAAATGCAAGCCTCCCGTTGAAATTGAAAAAGGTTCTATTACCGGTGGATTTGCTCATGAACAAACCCTTGCACTGGCAGATAAAATTGTTGATGCTGTTAAATCAGGTGCTATCAAAAAATTTGTTGTAATGGCAGGCTGCGACGGAAGAATGAAGTCCAGAGAATATTTCACAGATATGGCAAAAGCACTTCCTAAAGATGCGGTTATTTTAACTGCGGGATGTGCAAAATACAGATATAATAAGCTTGATCTGGGAGATATAGGAGGAATTCCAAGAGTTCTTGATGCAGGTCAGTGTAATGACTCGTATTCCATTGCGCTTATAGCCTTGAAATTAAAAGAGGTCTTTAATGCAGAAGACATAAATGATCTTCCAATAGATTTTGCAATTGGATGGTACGAGCAAAAAGCTGTTGCTGTTCTGCTTGCGCTTCTTCATCTTGGATTTAAAGGTGTAAGAATAGGGCCGACACTTCCGGGTTTTCTTTCAGAAAATGTTGCAAATACTCTTGTTGAAACTTTTGATCTTAAAAAGACTTCGGATGTTGAAACAGATCTAAAAGCTATAATGGCTTAATAAGTTTTGCATGAATTGAGGTTACAATTTTAATGAATCTATATTTATAATCTCAATTCACAGGTTTGGATATAAAAAGACCCGAATGTAAATTGTTCGGGTCTTTTTTTTATTTCAGTTTTTAATAACTTTTTTATTCGGGAGTATATCCTGCGTCTGATACAGCTTTTTTTACTGCATCATGATCTATTTTGTCGTTTCCTGAGTATTGTGCTTCTTCTTTTTCAAGATTTACTTCTGCTGAATCTACTCCTTCAACATTTTCAATAGCATCTTTTACTGTGTTCACACAATGCATGCAACTCATATTTTTTACTTTGATTTTATACATATTGATCACCTACTTTTTTAAAGGTTTTCAGGTTTAAAACTTAAGATTTCATCTACATTTTCTTTTTCTAAGAATAACATAATCAGCCTGTCAAGTCCCAGAGCATTTCCTGAAGATTCAGGCATAAAATTCATTTCATCAAGAAATTTTTCAGGAAGCTCAGGCAGATATTTGCCCGATTTTTTTCTTTTTTCCAGAGTTTCACGAAATCTTTTTTTCTGTTCTTTTGAATTTGTAAGTTCAGTAAAACAGTTGCAAAGTTCAATCCCGCCTGCAAATAGCTCAAATCTTTGAGCAAATTCTTCTTTATCAGGGCAAAGCTTTGCAAGGGAGGCTTCGGAAGCAGGAAAGTTGTACAAAAAAACAGGTTTTTCAAATCCGAGAAAAGGTATTATCTCAAAGCTTAAAATCTCATCAAAGTTTTTCAAAACTTCATCAAATGAATAATCTGTATATTTTTTTACAGCCTCATGAACACTGATCCTCTCAAAAGGGGGTTCAAAAGAGATTTTGTTTTTATTTCTTAGCACTGATTTTATATTTAATTTATCGGCAATAAAGTAAATAAGCTCTTCAGTTTCCTTCATCATATCAAAATAGTCTTTTTTAACATGATACCATTCAAGCATTGTCATTTCAGGTATATGATGTTTTCCTCTTTCGCCTTTCCTGAATGTTTTGCATATCTGGAATATTTTTTCATATCCCCTGGCAAGAAGTCTTTTCATGCAGATTTCAGGGGATGCCTGAAGAAGCCAGTCTTCAGAGTGCAAAGGATCAATATGTTCTTCAGGTATAATTCTCGGTAGTCTAACAGGGGTTTCGACTTCTATATAATTTTTCGAAAAGAAAAAATTTCTAACTTCCCTTGTAATTTTGCTTCTTTGTTCAAGAATGTTTTTCATTAAACCTGTTCTTCTCACGGTTGTTCATGTATTTTTTTAAGGCAGCAAGCTGTTTTTAAAGCATTGCTATTTTTTCTTTTTTTCATACCTGCCGGATCTGTTGTCATGGAAATAGTTTATTTCTGAGTCAGCTTCACTATACCATTGTTTAGCCTGTTTTAAACATTTGTCACATATATTTACAGGAGCATAAATACCTGTGATTTTCCAGCCCCTGTCTGATTCAGAATCTATTTTTAAAGCGCCGGGACAGTTTTCACAGCCAGTTATTTTTTCAGATTGTCTTTCATATATACCGTCTGTGTCATACATTATGTTTCTGTTTCTTTTATAGATTTTTTCGTTCCCGTATATTTTTCCCCTTAAAAGGTTTCTTGAATCCCATAATGTTTTAACCCGGTCACATACATTTTTTATATGATTCATTATTTCAGGAGTTTCTTTTATTCTTTCAGGGTTGTAATCAGGCTCTTTAACTTTTGAATAATCAAGACCGGCCATTGAAAGAATGATTCCTGCGTTTACATACGGCAGAGCCTCTTCAATTGAATAACCGCCTTCAAGAACCGCAATGTCGGGGTTTAAAAGAGATGTAAGTTTTGCATATCCCTGTGCAGTAAAATTCATGTTTGTAAGAGGGTCTGTATAGTGATTGTCCTGACCTGCTGAATTTATAACTATCTCAGGCTGAAATTCTTCAAGTATCGGCAGTACAGTGTTTTCTATTGTATAAAGATAGCCCTCTTCAGATGTATTAGGCGGAAGGGGAATATTCAGATTGTATCCGCATGCATTCGGTCCTCCGAGTTCATCTGTAAAACCTGAGCCCGGATAAAGTGTTCGTCCGTCCTGATGAAGAGATATAAATAAAACATCAGGATCATGCCAGAATATATCCTGGGTTCCGTCGCCGTGATGACAGTCTGTATCTACAACAGCAATTTTTTTATAATTATAATTCTTTCTCAGGTATTCTATCATAATTGCTTCAATATTAATGTTGCAAAAACCTCGTCCTCCGTGAACCACTCTCATTGCATGATGCCCGGGAGGTCTTACAAGAGCAAAGCCTTTGTCTATTTCTTTATTCGCAAATTTTTCAGCAATTATTTTGGCTCCTCCCGCACTGATGAAGTGGGAATTTGTTGTTACTGTTTCTATGTCTGGAACACAAAAATGTGTTCTGTTTATATCTGTATGAGTAATATCAGCAGGCTTAAACTCTGTAATACCCTCAATATCCATTAAGCCTTCTTCAAATACCTGATCTTTGGTATATAAAAGTCTTTCTTCTCTTTCAGGATGAGTTGGATCTATTGCCCAGTCAAAAGCAGGAAAGAATACAAGGCCTGTTTTATTTAAAGCTTTAAGCATATTAATCTCCTTTTGTTCTAAACTATAAGTCCGGGTTTGATCTGAAGTGTAATTCTTATATTTTTACCTGATGATCTGAAGCCTCTGATCATATTAAATGAAAGATCTTCCAGTGTTTCAACCTCAATATCCTTCATATCAGCACCCATTTTTTCAGCTTTTGCATATAAAAGCTTTCTGCAGTCGTTATATGCATCTTCCCTTGTATAGTTTGATCCTGTTTTTTCCATAAAATCTTCTCCGGGGGCATAAGTTTGTCTTCTGGAGGTATCTGCAAAAAGAGTAACTGAGCATGTAGGTTTTGCCATTGCCGCACCTTTTGCATTTGCAACAGGATATTCAGGCACAACATCTGTTTTTATTCCTGAAAGTTTTTCAATTCTTGAAGCAAAAACTTCTGCAGGGCCCCCCAGTACAAGTACTGACTGAGGATTTACAACATAGCCTTCAAGAAAATCATGGAGAGTATAAACAGGCTTGTTATTAATCTCTGAGACAAGATTTTTAAATGCTGATGCAATTGTACGGGAGGTTTTATCTGCAATTAATTCAGCAGTAATTTTCATATCCTGACCTGTTTTTTCAGCCAGAGCTTTGATTCCTTTTTCAGCTTTATCAAAATCGCCTTCATTTATTTGGCCAAGAAATACAAACGCATCAGTTACAGTAAGGTGATCACCTCCAAAAGCCATTGCAGGACCTTTTCTTTCCGGGCCTATAATGATTTCGCCGTTTTCTTCTCTGACAAAACTGTCTCCTCCTGCTCCTATAGATTTTGTTTCCACAGCCCTTATAAGTGTTTTCATGCCGTTTATTTTTATGCCGTCACTTGCAATTACAGGTACTCCTTTTACAAGAACTGCTATATCTGTTGTTGTTCCTCCTATATCAAGAATAACTGTGTCATTATTTTTATTTGCTGAAGGAACAGCACCCATAACGCTTGCAGCAGGACCGGAAAATATTGTCTGTGCAGGAAAGTTTATAGAGTCATAAAGAGGCATTGTTCCACCGTCTGCTTTAAGTATATGCACAGGTGTTTTTATACCTCTTTCAACAAAACTTTTGCTGACTGATTCAAAAAAATTTTTATACGAATCGTGAACAGATGCGTTTAGCCATGTAGTGTTTATTCTTGCAGGAAAATTAAGATTTCCTGATACATTTTGTCCCTTGAATATATTGTCAAAATAGTATGAAAGAATTTTTTCCTGTAAATTTTCATGATCAGGATTTCTCGGAGAAAATTTAGATATTACTGCGATATTTTTAATCCCTGATTTTTTTATTTCTTCTGCAGTCTGTCTTAACTCTTTTTCATCAATGGGGATTATTTCTCTTCCTCTGTGGTCAAGAGCCCCTTTTACTACTTTATAATAATCACCAATTCTGAAATTCTCAGGGTCAATTCCCGGGCCTGCTGATACAATTACTGCAACAGGTGAGGTTTTTTTCTGAACAACAGTATTTGTAGTAAGTGTTGTGCTCAGAACCGTTCTTTTAATATCTGCAGGGTTAACATCTTTAATTAATTCATCTAAAGCAGAAATTACAGATTTGTATAGATTGTCTTTTTCAGTAGGAATTTTAATGCTTTTAAATGTCTTTTTACCTGAAAGAAGAACTCCGTCAGTATGTGTCCCTCCAACATCAATTCCAATCATCATATCGGCCTCTTGTGAGTTGATTTTTGATTAATATCAGATTATATATTAAAATTTTAATTGTCAAACAGGTGGATTCTAAAAAAGATAATTTGCGAAAGGTTATGAATTTTTCTTGAGTATTTCGACTTCTTTGTCTGTAAGGATTTTGTCAATATTAAGAAGAATTTTAACTCCTTTTTTTATTTTGGCTATTCCTTCAATATATGATGTATCAGTTTTTGTGCCGAAAGATGGAGCAGGCTCAATATCCTCTGGTTTGACTGAAAGCACTTCAGAAACTGAATCTACAACTACTCCCATGGTAAGAAAGCCTGATTTTTTTTCAATTTCAACAATAACAATGCATGTTCTTTCTGTATAATCCAGAGGAAAAAGGCTAAATCTTACCCTTAAATCTATAACAGGTATCACTCGACCTCTTAGATTAATTACTCCTTTAACAAATTCCGGTGTCCCTGGAACAGGTGTTATTGTCATAAGTCCTATTATTTCTCTTATTTTTAAGATACTTATTCCGTAGTCTTCTTCACAAAGAGAAAATGTAAGATATTTGCCTTCTGAAGCAGCAGCTGAATTCGTTTTTTTGTTATTACCCGGAATGTTTTCCATTTTATTAAACCTTTTTTACACCTGTATTGATTCAAAAACAGACTCTACCATTTCACCTGCTGTAGGATGTGTTACAGGATTAAACTGGCATATCCCCCATTTCAGGTTTACACGGGGTGCTGAGTTTTCTGATAAAAATTTCTGTTTGTTTAAAATATTATTAATTCTTTGTGCAAAAAGTTCTCCGCCTTTAGCCGGGGTATCCGGCAGAACTACTGCAAAGCTGTTGTCGTACCTGCAGCAGAAATCACTTTTTCTTGAATTTGAAAGAAGAATGGAGCTGATAATTGATACAAGCTTTTCACCTGAAAGGTATCCAAGTTGCTCTTTTATTCCGTTAAAATCTTTTACTTCGCCTATACATATAGTTAGCCCTGATTTGTATCTTCTCGATCTTGACATTTCTTTTGGTAAAATTTCGAAAAACCATCTTTTGTTGTAAAGCCCTGTCAGTCCGTCTCTCATGGGCAGCTCATGAAGTCTGTTTTTTGTTTGTTTAAGTTCCTGCTTCAGTTTCAGCTTTTCTTTTGTTTCTTTAATTATTTTTTCAACTGAAGATCTTTTTATCGAGGATTTAAGTAGGTATCCAGGGCGGTTATCAATATATATCCCTGTGTTTTTTGTTTTTTCAGGTTTTGATGCAATGATTACTGTTTCAGGGTAAGTTTTTGATCGTAAGTTTTTAAATAAATAATCGTAAGTATATGTTTTTATATTTTCTTCAGTTAATATAAGATCAAAACATTTTTCCGAGAGTTTTTTTAATCCTGCCTGAAATGATTCAACACAATCTGCTTGGGTAGAGGCGATATTTTTTAATACTTTTTTCAGTTTTTTAGATACTGTTTTGTCATTTGTAATTATAAGGATATTAAAAGTTTCACTGTTGTGGCAATTGTTTTTTTCTTCATAAAGAATATCATTGTTTAGTTTCAAGCTCTGAATATTTTTTATGCTTTCAGTTATACGTGATCCTGAGTCTATAATTCTTTCAGCTTTTTTTGTTGCAGAAGGGTTGTCTTTTGTTTCACTTTTTAAAAATTCTGCATTGCATAAAAGTGTGGTTAGAGGCTGGTTAAGCTCTTTTGTGATTTTATCTGTAATTTCAAGAAGAGTTTGTTCCTTTTCTCGGTTGATTTTTAAAAGATCATTATTTCTGCGGTTTTGACTTTCGCTTTTTTGCTGAAGAAAGTTTAGAGTTCTTAATCCGAAATCTATCCTGGCTGGTAATTTTTTTTCAAGATCACTGTATGTTATGTAATCAAAAAGAAGATTTTTCTTTATAGTGTTAAGATGGTTTTCCTCTTTTTGAATTACCAGGATAATAAATACCTGATTTTGTTTGGATGTTGAGTTTAAGAATTTTTCAAATTCTTCGTCCAGAAGGTGTTCTTCAACTACAGCAAAAAGACTTTTTGTGTTTTTTAAAAAAGAAAAAGTTTCTGTTTTTCTGGGAGTGATCTGCAAGTTTTTAGAAGCCTGAAGGAAAATTTCAAGCACAGCAGGGTCTTGTATAAGGTAAAAAATCTTATTAAGCATACAGTCCTGTTCCAGATTTAAAGTATGTTACAAAAAATACAATCCGAAAAAAATCTTTTTATAAAAAAATAAAAATTTCAGGTATTTTTAGCTTATTATTTATAAGCTATTCAGCTAGAACCTTAAAATTTTGTACTTATTATTTGCCAAGCTGTTAAATAATTCCGTTAAGGATATACTATAATAAATTCTGTGGCAAGATCCTAAATTTGTATACTATTAAAAATGTTAAATTTTAGGTATTTATAAATCTGCTGCATTGGCCGGGAGATGCCACAGAGCAAAAAGACTGCCTGGCTTTGTTGCTTCCGATTATTGCTATCATATCTCCGGGTTTGAGCACGAAATCAGTTTCGGGATTTGATGTAAGATTATCGTTTCTGACGACTCCTACTATAGAAGCGCCTGTACTTTTCCTTATTCCTGTTTCTCCTATTGACTTTTCAGCCAGAGGACTGTTTGTGCTGAGGCTGAACCATTCCAGGTCAAAACTGCTTTCTGCGTTGCTCATCTGGGTAAGCATTCTGTATTCAATTGTATCATCAAACCAGTCAGAATAAAGTTCCTGCCTTACAGTATTTGTGCATTTTTGAATTTCAGAGGGTGGGATTTTAAAATAAAGCAGAGATTGTCTTGTCATTTCAAGGCTTGCCTCAAATTCGGGGTATACAACCTCTGAAACTCCAAGCTCTTTAAACAGATTCAGATACTCTCTTGAAGATGTTCTTGCAATTATCTTTATATCGGGATTAAGGTAGGAAACTGTTTTTATAATTGATACAGATGTTACTATGTCAGGTATTGTAAGAATCAGCATGGAAGCTTCTTTTATATTTGCAGCATTAAGAATTGTCTCCTGGCTTGAGTCGCCGAATAAAACTGCAAGCTTATCTTTTTTTGCCTGTTCAAATTTTCTGTGGTCAAGTTCTATGGAAATCGATTTGAGATTAAGACGCTTTAGCATTTTTGCAATTCTTGAGCCTACACGTCCGCCTCCTGCAACAATGATATGGTTTGAAAGTCCGTCTTCGGGGATATTTGAAAACTCGAGATTCTCTTTTGGGAAAATTTTCTTTTTGATTGAATAAAGCCTTGCTGTCTGTCCGGAAATAAGGGGAGTAAAAGCCATGGTAAAAATAGCTGCAGTAAGAACAAGAGAATAGAGTTCCTGGCTTATTGAATCTGTTGAAACCCCCAGCCTTGCAAGAACAAAGGCAAATTCACCGATTTGAAACATTCCAAGCCCGACAGCCAGAGGTATAACATTTTTGTATCTGAAAAGTCTTGAGATAGCTGCAAAAATTATCCCTTTACCTAAAGCTGCAAGTAAAATAAGAATAAGAACCTTATCTATGTTTGTGATCATAAATGAAGGATTAAAAAGCATGCCGACAGAAGTGA
>Ga0136557_1001321_pt1 | contig 16266 bp, 16 predicted proteins | sample AntRauTorckE6832_FD_104796 | JGI IMG/M metagenome (GOLD analysis project Ga0136557, IMG submission 104796) | Saline lake microbial communities from Rauer Islands, Antarctica - Metagenome Torckler E6 #832 | ecosystem: Environmental > Aquatic > Non-marine Saline and Alkaline > Saline | place...
AGTTGTAGCCATAATTATTGCTGTTTTAAAAATTTCAAAAAAACCAAAAATATAAGGACGTTGTTCATTTCTTAATATCGTTATATTCAGTTGATTGGTCATAGTCATAATACTTATGAATGGAAGGGCAAAAAACCATTTCGAGGAAATAGAAAAGATTTCATCAAAACATAAACAAATAAAAAATGTTAGAAGCAAATAAAAAACAAAAGTACATACTAAAATATAAAAAATATTACCAATATATTTTGAAAGCTCATATTTTGTTACCTTAAAAAAATTTTTAGATATATTTGCATGAATATTCATACCAATGAAAGCACTATACAAATTAATAAAAATTAGAAATATTGATAACAAACCATACTCGCTAGGAGATAAGAATTTTGTCATAACAGGAAGCAGCAAAAAAGGAATAGACTTATTCAATATACTGCTAAATAAATAAATTACAGAATTTTTTAAAATAGTATTTTTTAACATTCTTAACTATAATCATGTTTGAGGTAAATATTATGTTTATATTTTATCTATTATTTAAGTAAAAAAAAACAGCTAGGGCAGTTGTAGTAAAAAAGACTTGATGATCTCAAAATTATTATATATATTATTTTTTATACTTTTAGTTCTTATAAAGCCTGTTTTTCCTTCATATTCTATATCTTTTATAATCTCAAATCTTATCTTGTCATTTGGGATAATTCTGTCATAATTTTGATTTAATCTGCTGAGAACTTTATCGATTAATTTTTCTCTTCGTTTGTATACACTCCGCAAAACGATTCCCCCGATTACATCTTTAGAAGCCATCCCTCTTCCATCTTCAGCAATCATAATTGAAGGCTTAAAAGTGCTACTCATGCAGATATGAGCATGAAGTCTATACCCAACATGAAAATCTACATCGGAATAATAAGTTATTAAATTTTCAGCACTCCCTGAAATGTCAACATATTTTATATTATTTTTTTCCAGCCAGGACGCCATTTCATTGTGCTTATCTACATGTTTAGCAGTTGAATTATGCGTAGATAAAAATTTATTTCTATCTAAAGAATGATGAAAAACTACCTCAAAATCTTTATTTGAAAAATAATCTCTAATTGACAAGATATTATCTTTAATTAAATTTTCCATATTTTTACTTTTAATAAAAGAAACTCCCAGGGAAAAAGCTACTTTATTTATGGAATCTAAAGATTTTTGGTCTTTATATATATAGTCTAAATTATAATAAGCTGGGCATCCAGTCATAAGAAAATTATCAAAACCCTTAAATCTTAAGCAGTTTAATGTATGATAATCTCTAACACTGGACATATAACCTGAATTATTTATTCTTTCCAAAAGCTTAATTGTTTCATGAGATAACTCATAATTATATGTATCCTCCCATAAACCTCTAGCTGACTTCCAGCCAATTCCCATTGAAGTTATTGGAATCTGGATATCATCCAAATTTTTAGTCATTTTATAAATATTTGGTCTCATATCTTTTTGCAAAGAAGGACCGCCTGTCAAAATAAGGGCTTTAGATTCATTTACAGTTTTTATTTTCTCTTCATCAAATGCTTCCCATGCGTTAAAATCTATAATTTTTCTATCTGGTCTCAACTCTTTAAAAAGTTGTTTTGCTCTGTATTTAATAAAAAAATCACCTGCGTTATTTTTACTTCCTGTAAGAATTACATATTGATTTTTCATTCAAACATACTCCACTTTATAACATCATCATTTTTAATATCTCTTGTTGTTACTTTCCCAACAACCTCATCAATAAATTTCGGACTTACACCATGAGCCGGTCTTTTGAAAGTTAAGTCTTCTTTTTTAATGATTTTACCTTTTGATATATTTTTACTTGAAACAAGACTTCTTCTTGCGTTTTCTCTTGATGTTTTTTCATCTGGAAGTGCTTCCACTTTAAAGCTTCCAAGTATTTCAAAAGTTCTTTCGGGATTTGTTTTAAATAGTTTCAAATCTTCTTTGTCCATTGCATGATAATGATCGTTGCCAGGAAGTGATTTATCATGTGTAAAATGTTTTTCTATAATACAACTCCCAAAAATTGCCGCTATTTCGCACACTTTCATATCTTTTGGAAGGGTATGATCACTGTAGCCAATGAGTTTATCTGGAAATTTTTCTTTTAAATCAAGTATCATACCTAAGTTTGCATTTTTATCAGGTGTTGGATAATTAAGAACACAGTGCAAAAGAGCCAATGGATTGCCAAATTTATCTATCCATTCTACGGATTCTTGTATCTCGTATAAGCTACTTGCACCAGTAGAAAGTATTATGGGTTTATCAAACTGACAAATATATTCTATAAAAGGTTTGTTGGTAATATCACTTGAAGAAATCTTAAAAACATCCATAATTTCATTCAAAAATGTTGCACTTTCGATGTCAAAGGGTGTGCTTATAAATTCTATATCTACTTTATCGCAATAGTTTTTGAGCTCTTTCATTTCATCCACCCAAAAGCCCTGATGCTTCATAAAAAGTTCATGTTGTGATTTTGTTGGTTCTTTTGATGTATCCCAATATGCCGGGGAGTCTTTTGATGCTATGGTATCAGCTTTGTATGTCTGAAACTTTGCAGCATCTGCTCCACCTTCTTTAGCTTCATCTATAAGCCTTTTTGCTAGATCCATACTTCCTTCATAATTTACACCTATTTCAGCAATTATATAGGGTTTATAAAGATCTTTTTTATATGGATTAATCGTATTAAACAGATCTTTTAATTTCATAATTACTCCTCTATTAAATTTTGAATGAGTTTTATAACAGCAGTTCTGCCTTTTTTCAAATCTGCTTTTTTCATAAGTTCACTCATGAATTTTCTACTTTCATACGAGTCTAAAAGCTCAATAAATTTTTTAAGTATTAATTCATTAGACAAAGAATAACCAAGTCCAAGATTTAAAAACCCAAATTTGCTGGAAGCAAAAAAATGAGATAGCTCTCTGTTATTTTGAGCTAATACAATGGCAGGAGTTCCTATGCTTGCAATTTCATAAACTGTTCTACCGGCTGAAGTAAAAATTATGTCTGCATCATTCATGTATTTAGAAATATTTGTCACATTATTTTCTATATTGATATTTTTAAAGTGCTTTAAACTTTCATATTTTGAATAACCAAAACCTGCAATAACATTAATATTTATATTGTTTTTCTCACAATATGGATAAATAGATTCAACAACTTTTTTCGTATAGTTATTTGGATCTACACCACCAAAAGTAACCAGAACATTTTTTACATCTTTTTTTACTTTTTTTTGTTCGCAATATATAAATTCGTCCCTTAATACAAAATAATCAGACCCGAAGAAATGGTTTGGCAAAACCCTTGTTTCGGGATAAATTGCATTAATAACTAAATCAGCTTTTTGTGCTCCTTCCCCTAAATCTTCAAAATTTAATACTTTTATATTTAATTCTTTTAACTTTTGTATATACGAAACATCTGTATCAAGTATATCATTAATTACAATATCCGGATTCAGACTTTTAATATCTTCAAGTAATGATTCATTTGTCTGGATGTAAACAGGATAGTTTTTTGCTGATATTTTTTCATATGCCATTTGACTGTCAATATCTACCAAAAAGCTGATTTTATGATTCAAAATATCGTTGGCAATTAAAAGAGTGTTATAAACATGTCCAAGTCCAACTTCTTTATTCCCGGTGACAACAAAAAGTATATGTCTTCTTTTAAGATGATATTCACACAAATTCCAGTCTTCATATGTATCAATATCAATTTCTTCACCATTAGAAAGAACAAATAAATCAACATTTTTACCAATTCTATTGTTTGGAGAAATTATATCATTCCGTGTTATAAAAAAACCGCCAGTTTCAGTATATATAGGTTCTAAGTACTGCCTGTTAACTCTTTTCTCATAATTAGGCAAAAATTTATTGTTTCCTTTTCTCCAGGAAAGATGAGTATTATCTTTTGCTGCAATTACAGTTTCAATACTAGTGTTATTTATAGCTTTTTCTATAGCTAAATCTAGTGACTTTGTTTTTAAAAGCGGTGATGTGGGCTGGATTGTAATAATGTAATCATAATTTTTGTCTTCATTTTTTTTAGCATATTCGTAACAATCAAATATAACAGGATCTAAAGTGGTTTTATCGTTCGCAATTGAGATGTCTCTTTTATGGGATTTTGCACCAAATTGAGCAGCAGTATTTAAAATTTCATCATCTTCACTGGATACATAAACATCAATATTATAATTCGATGATAAAGCTGTTTTAATGGAATAATAAATTAAAGGTTTTCCATTCATAAGTCTTAAATTTTTCCTGGGGATCCCTTTTGAGCCGCCTCTTGCAGGAATTACTGCTAAAATATTCATAAAATTAAAAATCCTAAAAAACCTTTTTGTAAGTTAACTATATTACTTATTCAAAATATATTTTTAAATCATTAAAATCAAAACCAATATAGAACTTATTTATAACAATGATATAAACAAAACTGTGGGTTATCAAAATTCATGACTCTGATAATTATTTTATTGGGATTATCATCGCAAGCTTTATGTTTACTGAAATCACGGTTTTTCTCCCACAAAGCTTCAGAACTATAATCTGCATAGCCGTAATTTCCCCTAAGCTCACTCACTCCATTAATTAGAGGAACCCCCATAACTGCATAAAAAAACAGACCTCTAGCCCACTTTTCTCCTCGAAATATATCAATATCATGTTCAAATATTTCTTTTGGTACAAAAAGCAAAGCCTGTGTTTTTGATATATCATTTAAACTCATAAATTTAAACAAACTCTTTCTAAATTCAAACAAAGGCCTTTCAATGTTTTCAGGTAAATGATTTTGAAAAGGATTTTTTATTATTTTTTGATATGACATTTTATCACCTTGATTAACTCTATTATTAATCTTCAAAAAATACCGATTGTCATATTTATGTTGTTTTTTTTCTACGATATCTAGAAAATCAAAGGTTTGTCTATAATATAGACTTAAGGATATCACAGGACTGACTAGTAGTATAATTGCTACTTTAATGTTGTTATTGCTAAATTTTAAAAACTTAGCCTCGTGGTAATGCTTAACATTAAAAAATAAACTCTGTATGGTAAATAAAATTAGAATAGAACTAAATCCATATTTAAAATAAAAAATGTCTGGTGAAGAAAACTCTTTAATGTTGCTAACTATTGTAAGTATAAAAAAACTACTAAGTGCAGCCATAAATGCTATATTATTTTTTCTACTTTTAAAAAGTAATGATATAAAAAACAAGATAAACAATGTAGCATATATAGACAATATCAACTTTGAATAGTGTGAAGTATTAGTTAAGTACATGTATATAGAGTATAAATCAATATCCATCAAACCCATATTTTCTCTGGGCCCTGCCATGAGTTTTTGATAAATAAAGAAAAAGACTACCCATAATAACCCTAAACCATAAATCTTGATATCTTTAGGTTCTTTATATAGTAAATAAAAACCAATGAAAGTAGCATACATAAATCCAGTTGATATTTTTCCAAAAGAAATAAATACTATTAAAAAATATAGAAAAATTAAATCGTATAGTGAGTTTTTATCATCTTTTGTTAAAATATTAAAAACTTTTATAGAGCTAACAACTAATAACATACTTGTAAACCACAAGCCGTGAGAACCAATAATATGCCATGTTCCAAGTATTACCGGAGAAATCAACAATAAGGTTATCAGAAATACAAATGGCCTACGATCATCTATAACATTACTTACAAAAACAATTATTACCGATACTATCAAAAAAGATTTAAAATAAAAAAGCATTCCATATGAATCAAAAACTTCTATACCTGTTATAAATATTATAAAAGCATCTAAATAATGGCTTAGAACATGGTAGATAGTTACAGGAATTCCATGCTGAGCAACACTCGGATATCCAAAATTAATTATACTTTGTATAATAGAACTATGAAAAGCTGTATCTTGATGCCAACTTAATCCCAGTTCAGCTTCAATAAGAGGGAAGGTTCGTACATAAGAAAAAAAACTTGGATTCTGTTCATGTACAAGTACAAGCATAATAATTAATAAACAAAACGAAAAAAGTAGATTATAAAAGTTGATTTGGATTTTATGTCTATAAAAATCCTTTAAAAATATTAAAACTAATGTAATTAAAATCAATAAAAACAATAAAGAAACAAATACAACTTTATACCAATTAAATTGCTGAAATACTAAAATTGCATTTAAAGTTGCGCATACATAAAAGATAACTATTGCTAAAATTGATATATTATTTATTGAGACCTTATTACTGGAACAAAACATCTCAATTCCTTAGATTAAAAAATAATTTTATTAATTTTATAGTTTTCAAGACCTCACCTGAATCAATGTTATAATATATAGGTAGTCTTAACAATTTTTCACTCTCAACTGTAGTAAAATCATCGACCCCATCGAGTCTACCAAACTTCAATCCAGCAGGTGAACTGTGAAGTGGAACATAATGAAATACAGCATTAACTCCGTTTTCATTAAAGTATTCAATCAATGCTGTTCTTTCATTTAAATTTTTTACTTTGATATAAAACATATGAGCATTATGGGTACATTCATCAGGGATAGTCGGTAATTCAATTAACCTTTTTTCTTTAAGAAATTTTAAGCCTTCATAGTATTTTTGCCAGCTACTGAGCCTGTCTTGAGTAATTTCTTCAGCTTTTTCAAGATTTCCCCACAAATAAGCGGCACTGACATCATTCATAAGATAACTGCTACCTATGTCAACCCAGGTGTATTTATCCACCATACCTCTAAAAAACAGGCTTCTGTTTGTTCCTTTTTCTCTTATTATTTCGGAACGCTCTTTAAACCTGTCATCATTAATTATTAGAAGTCCGCCTTCGCCCGCACTTGTCAAATTTTTTGTTTCATGAAAACTAAGCGCCCCTAAATGCCCTATAGTACCAAGCGGCTTACCTTTATACCTACTCATCACCCCTTGAGCTGCATCTTCTGCAACTAAAAGGTTGTAACGTTTTGCTATATCCATGATAGTATCCATTTCACAACCTACACCTGCATAATGAACTGGAACTATGGCTTTGGTCTTGTTTGTGATGGCTTTTTCTATCTTTGTTTCATCTATATTCATAGTATCGGGTCGTATATCAACAAACACTATTTTAGCACCCCGAAGTACAAAAGCATTGGCTGTACTTACAAAGGTATATGAGGGCATAATTACTTCATCGCCTTCTTTGATGCCCATTAAAATGGCTGCCATCTCAAGAGCATGGGTACAGGATGTAGTTAAAAGAGCTTTTTTACATTTTAATTTTTCTTCAAACCATCTTGTACATCTATTTGTAAACTCTCCATCCCCAGCCAATTTACTGCTTTTGATAGACTCTAGAATATATTTTTCTTCATTGCCTGTATAAGGAGGTTTATTAAAAGGAATCATTTCTTTTTCGCTATAACAAACAAACTTCCACCAAACCAATTCGGCAGAAAATTATTAAGTTTATTTTCTATTCTTGATATAAAAAGTAAAATTGTGCTTAGGATAGGATTGATTGAAATATCTTTATTAAATTCTTCGGATTTAACATTTGATCCGTCATCTTTATTTAATATTCTTCGCAAAAATAACAAAGGCGTAATACTAATAAAAAAATAAATCGAATTTAACACTTCAAAACCATTTTGTTCTAACCTTTGCACAAGCTCATTTCTAGTATATCTTCTTTTGTGTCCTGCTATTGCGTCATCACGATTCCAAAGCCACATATGAGAAGGAACGGTCAGGATAAGACTCCCGTTTTTTTTAAGCATTTTATGAACATTTTGAAGAGCCAGAATATCATCATGAATATGCTCTAAAACATCAAACAAGCAAACTGTATCAAATTCATTCTCAAATGGTGTATCAAGCAAATTAAACTGATAGCATTCATTCAGTCCATAACTAAGAGCATATTCCAAGCCTTTTAGATGCATTTCTCCTACAGAAATATTTCTATAACCTTTTTTCTTTAGATATCTTGATACGTTACCTGTTCCTGCTCCTATTTCAATAATTGTATCATCTAATTTGATGTATTTTTGAAAATTCTGAAAAATAAATTCTTTTCTTGATATAAACCAAAAATGTTTTTCTTCTTGTGAGTATAAATTATCTAAGCTTTCTGCGTTATAATCAGCATGAAGCTCATCTTTATTTTGATTGAAAATTTTAATGCCATCTTTTTTTATACACTCTTTTATTAACACAGCTTAAACCTTGCCTACAAAATAAACTCCATTTACTATCATTAGAATACCTATTATCTTATAAAATGTAATAGGTTCTTTCAAAAAGATGATAGCAATGATACTGGTTATTAAGGCTAATCCACCTACTATCATTGGATACGCCTGAGATAAATCAAACTTTGTCATAGCAGCCATCCAAAAAAAAGAGGCTACAAAGGCAGCTGCAAAACCGCTGAATATATATGGGTCAAACAACAGTTTAAATAAAAATAATACTTTAGCATTAAAAGTTTCAGGCAAAACTCCGTATTTTGCAATTCTCCATTTAAGCATAAGCTGGCCATAAACCGTAAAAAGAACAGTTCCTGATATATATATATATCCTATCATTTAAAACTCTTCATAAAATATTTAGCATTCAAACCTTCATTAAATATTAAATCTAAAATGCTTACTCCATGCTCAAAAGGAGGATGGAGCTGGCTGTATTCTTTGTAACTATTATAATTCATCCACTCAACTTTAATATTTTCCTGTTCAGCCAGTTCTTCATTAAAATAATCTTTTGCAGCAGGACCGCTTATATAGTGAGTAGCATTGCATTGTTTACAAATTCCAAGCAGCTTTTCTGTCCTGTCACCATATATTTCAAACTCGCTTGACCATCTGATTTTAGTTTCGATTCCAAGTATTTCATTAATTACAGTTATAAATTTATAATTTATTTCACTCAGATAGTTTTCATTACTTGTTAAATATAATTCTTCAAATATATGTTTGAAGTCTTTAAAATACTTTGCTTTTGTATAATTTTGCAAAATTGATCGCCAATGTTTTATATTCCATTTTATATCAGCAACTTTTGTGTCTTTTATCTTTTGATCTAAACAAATTTGCCTTACTGGAATAGTTAGCCAATGCGGGCCTTGTGGAGTTTTGATTTTATTTCTGTTCCGCCAATCATTTTTTGTATATTGGGCATCATCATAAACTATAAACTCATCTACCAAGTTAATAAGATCAAAATAGCCTTTCCAGGGAATATAATTTGATTGCAAAATTGCTAATTTTTTCATGTTAATCTTTCATAACTTATCATATCTTTTTTGCCACCTATTCTTGTCCCTTTATATAAGTTCTCATAGAATTTTTTTTCAAATCCCAATTCCCTCATTTTAGAAGCAATTATATCTATATTGTAAGAAATTCTTTTGAAAATTACTTCTTTTTTTATTAAATCAAATAAACAATATGCTGCTTTGCAGTCACCATCTCTAGGTTGACCAACAGAACCTGGATTTATAAAAAATTTTTGATTTTTCATAGTCACTTTTTTTTGAACATGAGTATGTCCACAAAAAAAATATTTATAATTTATACCCTCAAAATAGGAATCTTTTACTTTGAATATATATTCATCCTCATTATTAATCCAACCACCGTGCACCATAGAAACATTGTCGAAGTCAATTTTACTTATACTATTTTTCAACCACTTAAAATTTTCTTTAGTTATTACTTTTTTTTGATAATTTAAACAAACATTAGCACTATACGATCGTGGACATTCTATTTTATCCAGCATATATCTGTCGTGATTACCAATAATGTTAATTACATTTTTAGTTTTTAATTTGCATATCACCTCATTAATAAAAGGATAATACCCAGCAATATCGCCTAAAGATATGATTTGCTCCACGTGGTATTGCTCCATATCTTTCAGTACACTTTCCAAAGCTGGAAAATTACCGTGAATATCAGAAATGATTGCTATCAAAATAGACGTCCTCTATATACCTAATTACTTTTCCATATTTTTGAGCTTTAATTTCAGGAATTTTATTAAATATATAATAATCAATACACATCTCTGCTTCATTTACTCCAAATAAATCTCTAATCGATGTAGATGAAGAGATACGAGCATTAATCTCCAACAATAAATATTTCCCTTTATATTTTATAAACTGCATATTGGTAGGCCCTTCAAACTTACAACTTTTACATATTATCGTAATAGTTCTTAACAGCTCAGGGTCTATCTTGACATTGACAGCTTTTTTTGTATTACCTTCAACACTCAATTCTCTTTCTAAGCAAGTAGGATTGACAAAATTTCCATTAGCTAAGCCAAAAACAGAACAAGTAAATTCATGGTTCTTGATTTGAAGTTTTTTTTGCGCCATACAATCTTTACCAAATTTTTCTAAAAAATAATCAAAATCTCTCTGGTTGGCTATGACAGCCACACCTTTGGAAGCAGAAGATACATCTTTTTTCAAAATAAAAGGTAAACCAAATTGTTCTAAAGCTTTTAAGTACAAGTTATTACAATAAAAAATGCTGGGGATAAGGCCAACTTTATTTGCTAAAAAAGTATATGTCTTGTTTTTATCATTAAAAACTTCAAATAAACGCCTGTTATTTAATACATACTTTACCGATATATTTAAACTTTGAAAATTTTGAATAATAGACTCTAAGTCTTGTTCTATTCCCGGAATAACTAAATCAATATTATTTTGTTTTATTACATAATTTATAAAACTTATAAATTCATGTGAATCTGCTCTTACACCTTGAACAAATTTATCACACCACACTTGACCGACAGCATCACTAAAAATATCTAAACCTATTATATTACACTTATAGCTAGAATTCCTTAAGCTTTTTACAATCCCATATCCAATAATTGCACCAACTCCAGTAACTAAAACATTTATAACTTTATTTTTCATTAGATATAATTTCCAAAATCCCGGTTTGTAAATCTTTAAAATTTTTATTTATGAAATATAAATTATTTTTTGGAATATAAGTGGATAAAATATCATCTTTATCTTCTAAATATTCAATGTTTGGTTTTTCTCCAAGAACATCATATATCATATAAGCTATTTCTGAGATTGTATGACTTTTTGTATTAACAAAGTTAAATATCCCATTTTTATGATTTTTAATGACATCTTCAATAAGATATAAAACATCTTCAATGTGTATGTAATTTCTTAAAGGATTTTTCTTTCCATAGATTGATAATTTTTTTTTTTTTTTAATAGAATCTATAAAAGTATAAAGCATCGTTTGACTTTTATATGCAATTCTTTTTGTATCATAAACTTGTGAAAGTCTTAAAACAGTTAAGCCAATACCGTTTTCAACGCAAAAACTCTGTGCAACTTCTTCTGCCTGTTTTTTTGATTTTCCATAATTGTTGAAATATTCATTTTCAATGTTATCGAAGATGGATATAGATGAAATAAAGATGATGTTACTTATTTTTTTACTTTTAGCATATTTACAAATATTTAAAGTACCAATAACATTTGTATAAAAAGAATCTTCAAAATCATTACTCATAGACGCTGCGGCATGAATGATAGTATCAGCTTCAAAATCTAACTTTTGTAAATCAGAAAAATTTAAAATATCAACACCTTTTTTTTTTGAAATCTCTAAACAAGTATATTTCTTTTCTAAAAATTCTGTGATGTAACTTCCTATAAATCCAGTGCTCCCAGTTATTATAATATTATTCAACAGTAAGCTCCATTAAAATTGCGTTTGAAAGTTCAGGATACTTTTTCCCAATTTCAAGCATACCATTTATCACGTCATAGGGTAGGTTCAATGCTTGCAGCTGTGAGCTCATCAGAGGTTTTAAAAAAATGCCTTCTATACTAAGTATTTTAAATTTATATTTTATTACTAAATTAATAAGTTCTTGTTTATCATAGTATCGTCTATGCCCTAACAATAAGTCGGCTTCAGATAATTTTTTTAAATTGTCAAGATGGCCTGCATAAAACCCTATTTGTCTATGCAAAGATTCAGCATTTGGAACAGCTATAAATAATTTCCCATTTTTATTTAAAATTTTTTTATATTTTTTTAAAATTAAATCAGGATTTTCAACATGTTCAAGAATAAAACCCATTAAAATATTGTCATATTTTTTTTTAGTTTCAAACTCTTCAAAATAACTTTTAACAATATTAGTTTTTTTATATAAATGAGGTTCATTTGAAGCAAAATTCTGAATAACAGCAGAAGAACCTTCTAAAATTGTATACATGCTTACATGGTTAAAAAACTCTCTAATTGTATATCCATGTCCAAGCCCTAATTCTAGGAGGCTTCCGTTTACTAGCTTTTCAATAATTCTTTTCGGATAATATTTTAGCATGATTTTATTATCAAAATCATATTTAAATTCTTTTTTATAAGCATTTATATTCTTATTCAGATTGTTCATTATTCTTCCCATAAAATTTTTTTTCTACAATCGGCCTATTTTTAACTTCCTGGAAAATTTTTGATATATAAAGCCCTAAAATACCGATTGTCAGAAGTAATACTCCACTCAAAAACCAAATTGATACCATCAGAGACGTCCATCCTGAGGTCACTGTATTATAAAACAATCTGTTAACAATCAAATAAAGCCCATACAAAAATGAAAAAATTGAAATTGTAGTACCTAAATAAAAACTCAAATAAAGAGGAAAAGAAGAAAAGGAAACAATAGCATTATTTAAAAGTTTCATTTTTTGTAAAAAATTATATGTAGTTGAATCTTTAATTTTTTTATTTATTGAAAAAGGTTTTTGTTTAAAACCTACTAATTGAAAAACACCTGCTAAAAAGAGTTCCTTCTCTTTAAACTTAAGTAAACTGATTACATATTTTTTTTTCATTAATCTTACTGTAAGTGGGTTTTCAGCAATTTCCACATGGGCTAATTTATTAAAAAGTTTCCAAAACAAGCTTCCAGTAAATTTCTCAAACCATCTACCTTTACGTCTCTCTTGAACACCATACACTACATCTAAATCTTTTTCTTTATGCAGTTCGTCCCAAAGTTTACCTAAAAGCTCAGGCTCTTCTTCAAGATCACTGTCTATAAGAAATACATACTCTCCATTGGTATGTAAAAGGCCTGTCATAATAGCCTTATGATGCCCAAAGTTACGTGAAAGTTCTATAACTATTATTTTGTTATCCTTCTCATGTAAAGCCAACGCTTTTTGCAAACTGTCATCTGGGCTTCCGTCATCAACAAATATTATTTCATAATCATCTGTTATCTTTTTTGCTTCTTTTGTAATTCTTATATAGAATTCCTCTACATAAGAAGACGATTGATAAAGTGTTGTTACTATTGAGAGTTTCATTGTTTTTTCGCAATTAATATTTGGTTTAAAGGGGTTCTATAATTATAGCTTATCAATTTTTAAGAAAGATGATTTCACAGAAGATTATTTAATCAGTTAACGTATAAGATCCTTTAAATATTTACCATATTCATTTTTATTATATTCTGTAGATATCTTTAAAATATCCTCTTTTGTTATCCAGCCCTTATAAAAAGCTATTTCTTCAAGGCATGCTATTTTATAACCTTGTCTTTTTTCAATGGTTTCAACAAACTGGGCAGCTTCAAGAAGACTTTCATGAGTCCCAGTATCAAGCCATGCAAAACCTCGTCCCAAAAGCTGAACATTAAGCTCTCCCATATCAAGATAAGCTTTATTAATGCTTGTTATTTCAAGTTCGTCTCTATTGGAAGGCTTAACTTTTTTTGCAATTTCTACTACTGTATTATCATAAAAATAAAGCCCTGTTACAGCGTAGTTTGATTTTGGATTTTCGGGTTTTTCCTCTATGGAAACTGCTTTTTGATTTTCATCAAAAGAAACTACCCCAAACCTTTCAGGATCTTTAACCTGATACCCAAAAACAGTTGCACCCTTTACTCTTGAAGCTGCTTCTTTAAGTTTTGGAGAAAAACCCTGCCCATAAAAAATATTATCTCCAAGAACAAGACATACATTAGAGTTCCCAATAAATTCTTCACCAATTATAAATGCCTGTGCAAGACCGTCGGGGCTTGGTTGAACTTCATAGGAAAGGTTTATTCCAAAGTCTGAACCTTGTCCTAAAAGCCTTTTATAAGAATCTAAATCTTCAGGTGTTGTTATAATAAGAATATCTCTTATACCTGCAAGCATAAGCACCGAAATTGGATAATAAATCATTGGCTTATCATAAATAGGAAGCAATTGCTTTGAGACACCTTTTGTAATGGGGTAAAGCCTTGTTCCGTTTCCTCCGGCAAGAACTATTCCTTTAAGATTACCATCCATTTCCAAGCCTCTCTCTCATATATGACCCGTCCTGAACATTTTTACGCCAATTAAAGTTTTCAAGATACCAATTTACAGTTTTTTTTATACCTGACTCAAAAGTTTCTTCTGGTTTCCATCCAAGTTCGGTTTCAATTTTTGTAGCATCTATTGCATATCTTAAATCATGTCCTGGTCTGTCTTTAACAAATGTAATTAAATCTTTGTATTTATTTATATTGGAAGGTTTTTCCAAATTTAGGTTTTCAAGAATGTCACAAATAATATTTACTACTTCAAGATTCTTTTTTTCAGTTTTACCGCCGATATTATAGGTTTCTCCTATTTTTCCTTTTAAGGCTGCAAGATAAAGGGCTTTTGCATGGTCTTCTACATAAAGCCAGTCTCTTACCTGATTGCCATTGCCATAAACAGGAAGAGGTTTTCCTTCTATAGCATTTAAGATCATCAGAGGTATAAGTTTTTCCGGGAACTGATAAGGGCCATAGTTATTTGAGCAGTTTGTAATAATCGTGGGTAATCCGTAAGTTCTGTTCCATGCTCTTACAAGATGATCTGAACTTGCTTTTGATGCTGAATATGGAGAACTTGGATAATACGGAGTTTCTTCTGTAAAGAAATCCTTTTCATTTTCTAAGTCGCCGTAAACTTCATCTGTGGAAATATGATGGAACCTGAAATTTTCTTTTTTGTTATTATTTAAATTTTTCCAGTAGTGTAATGCCTGATCCAGCAAAACATAGGTTCCTACTATATTGGTATTTATAAATTCTGACGGTCCGTCTATTGATCTATCAACATGGGATTCCGCTGCCAGATTCATTACAATAGAAGGATTGAACTTATAAAATATTCTTTTTATTTCTGATCCATTGCAGATATCTGCTTTTTCAAAAAAATAATTCGGGCTTTCTTTTATTTCATCAAGTGAACTTAAATTGCCTGCATAGGTTAGTTTATCTACGTTTATTATTTTATGTTCTGTTGTTTTTATTACATGTCTTATTAATGCTGAACCTATAAAACCTGCTCCGCCTGTTACCAGAATTATCATATATTGCTAGCCTTTAGTTATTAATATATATACTTTTATCTATTTCTTATGTTTTTATGCTGAAACTACTGCCGTCGAAACAGTAATTGTTCAAATAAGTTCGAAATAAAAGTATTGTCTTTAATTTCCAAAAATTTAAGCTCTTCAGCGAATACATACATCTATACTCTTCATTGCAAAGAATAATTGGATTGTTAATTTCTTTAACGCTTTTAAGTCTTAAGAGAGTCTCTCTGAAACATTGTTTTTTCAGAAACAAAACTTATTAACTGTTTTGGATACAATTTTCTTGATAAGGGCCACAGTCTTGTGCCTGAGCCTCCTGCTAAAATTACCGGGATTAGCATATTGTTTCCTGTTTGTTGGTTTATGTTTTTAGATTATTTTTTGATTGAAGTTTAGGATTTATCTATTTTATTGTTATCTGTTTGTTTCTGGGTGTTCTTCAGCCTGAACATTTTTTGCCGCTAATTTGCGCTAATAGTCGCTTTTTTTAAAAAAAGCTTTGCAAAAAAATTCTGATTTAAGTTGTTTTTGGGTTATGCCTTTGGGGAAAAGCCCCATTTGCTTAAAGTTTTGTCTTTTATGGCAAAGTATTTTGGATCTGTTTTTTAATTTAAAAAGTTGATATATTTAATAATATGCATTTACAAGCTGGAGCTTTGCACTTTACCCACAAAATTTATTCAGGCATATTACCCGAAATTATTATTAATACGCCGTCCTTTCAGGACTATAAATCAAAACGATTATACCGGTGGTTAAAACCACCGGCTTTACGAC
>Ga0136557_1001322_pt1 | contig 16262 bp, 17 predicted proteins | sample AntRauTorckE6832_FD_104796 | JGI IMG/M metagenome (GOLD analysis project Ga0136557, IMG submission 104796) | Saline lake microbial communities from Rauer Islands, Antarctica - Metagenome Torckler E6 #832 | ecosystem: Environmental > Aquatic > Non-marine Saline and Alkaline > Saline | place...
TTTACGCCTCCTTTTAATTTATAATTTTGAATTATCTATTATTGAGTTTGAAACTTTTTCCAGAATATTAACTGCATGAATAAGCATTCCGAATCTTTTATCCTTTGTGTATCCAAGAAAAAATCTCTTGTAAATCTGCTGGGCAATCACAGCTAGCCTGAATGTTCCAAAGCAGAGATAAAAATCGAAATTATCCATATTACGGCCTGTTTTTTCACCGTATCTTTCTATCAGTTCATTTCTTGTAAGAGCGCCTTCTATATCAGTAGGCATGGTTTTAATCATTTTAAACTCATCAGGATCATTCCTGTCTACCCAATAGCCAAGAGAACCGCCAAGATCCATCAGAGGATCTCCGTAAGTGGCCATTTCCCAGTCAAGAACACCAATAATTCTCATGGGGTCATTCTGATCAAGAACAACATTGTCAAACTTGTAGTCATTATGAATTATTGTAGGCGAATCTGTATCTTCAGGCTGTTTATCTTTAAGCCACTCCATAACTTTTTCAAAGCCGGGAGCATCATCTGTTTTTGCATTAACATATCTTTTGCTCCAACCTTCGACCTGTCTTTTTACGTAGCCTTCAGGCTTACCTAAAAATCCGAGATTATTTTTTTCAACATCTATTGAATGAAGCTCTACATGAACATCAAGAAGTTTTTTACAAAGATTTTCAGCCTTATCAGGTGTTAAATCAAGACCTTCGGGCACATCTTTTCTGAGTATAATACCAGGAATCTTTTCCATTACATAAAAAGTACAACCCATTACAGATTCATCCTCTGTGTAGGCAAGAGGAGTCGGACAATAAGGAAAAAGCGGTTTTAAAGCCCTAAGAATTTTATATTCTCTTCCCATATCATGGGCAGATTTTATATCAGCCCCCTTGGGAGGTCTTCTTAAAACCATTTGCCTGCCCCCGCAGTCAATCTGGTATGTAAGATTTGAAAATCCGCCTGGATACTGTTTTATAGAGATATCATCACAGGACAGATCCTTAATATTATCATTTAAAAACTCTTTTACTTTTTCCTTGTCAAGTTCCTCGCCCTGTCTTACTTCAACTGCTTCATCTGACATTACAGAACCCCCTTTTATTTTTTCGGTTCCGACAAAACAAAAGACTCTACAAAATCGACAACATAATCGCTGTACTGATCCGGTCCTATTTGCCTTGACTTATATTTCCATCTTTTAAGATACCAGTCCTGCTGCATAGACTTGATTATACCTGCTGTAAGAAAATGATCCCTTTTTTTAAAAACCCCTTTTTCTTCTCCATTTGCAAGAATATCTGCTATAACCTTTTCAGTATAAGCTTCTATCTGCTGAATCTCTTTTATTTCATCAGAGCTTAGGTTTCTTGCCTCCATAAAAGTAAAGAAAAACCAGGGTCTAGCAACTTCACTCAAGTAAATATGAGCTTTAATAACAGACCTTAATTTAACAACAGGATCGTCTGATGTGGCTTCAAATGCGGCAAGCACATTTTTTACCATCCCTCTTCCCTGTTTTTGAATAATATGGAGAAGGTCTTCTTTGTTTTTAAAATATCCGTATAAAGCTCCCATACTGAGATCGGCTTCACGGCTCAAATCTCTCATTGTCATTGCCTGGAAGCCTTTTTTTGAAGAAAGGGTAAAAACTGCATTAAAGATTTTATAAAGATTTTCCACAGCTCTTTTTTCATTTTTTATTTTAATACTTTCCTTATTGTGGAGAAAAACCTCTCTGCATAAATTATGCTTTGAGGTATTAAATCTTTTTTTAAATTCAGCAAAATCGAAATCTTCCAAAGCTTATCCTCATTATTTTTCAGCAGTTAATAACCTGTATAAAACTATTTATTTTACAATTTTTCCCTCATATGAACGAAGCATTCTTTTAGCAAGGGACGACTTGTGAACCTCGTCTGCTCCGTCGTAAATTCTTGCCGCTCTTTCATGTCTGTAAAAATATGCAAGAATTGTATCATCAGTCATTCCAAGCCCCCCAAAAACCTGAAGAGCTCTGTCGATTATATTGTTCATTGTATTTGCCACAACAAATTTTATCATTGAAACAGCATCTCTTGCATCTGCTGCTCCGTATTCATCAATCTGCCATGCAGCATTAAGTGTAAGAAGCCTTGCCTGCTCAAATTCGGCCGCTGATTCAGATACCCAGTTTTGAACGGTCTGTTTTGATGCAAGTGTTTTTCCGTCAGGTGAAATAACTCTTTTATTTGCCCTGGAGCACATAAGATCAAAAGATCTTTTGCATATACCGAGCCATCTCATGCAGTGATGAATTCTTCCCGGCCCGAGTCTGTCCTGGGCAATAACAAAACCCTGACCTTCAGGTCCTAAAAGATTTGACTGGGGAACTCTGCATGACTGATATAAAATTTCAGCATGACTTGCATAACCGCTGCCCTCGTGTCCCATAACAGGAATATTTCTTACCAGATTAAAACCTTCTGTGTCTGTTGGGACTAGTATCATGCTTGCCTGAAGATATTTGGAAGCTTCAGGATTTGTAACAGCCATTACTATGGCAAAATCTGCACCATCAGCCGAAGTAGTATACCATTTATGACCGTTTATAATATAATCATCTCCGTCTTTTTCTGCTGTTGTTTCAAGCATTACAGGGTTGGAACCGGGCATATCAACTTCAGTCATGGAAAAACAGCTTCTTATATCTCCTTTTACAAGAGGATTTAAGTATCTTTCTTTTTGCTCTTTTGTTCCGTATTTGTGTAAAATTTCTACATTACCCGCATCAGGAGCCTGACACCAGAAAACATAATGCCCAAGAGGAGAACGACCCAAAGCTTCCGATACAAGACCGTGCTCAAGCATACTTAACCCCATTCCTCCGCATTCCTCAGGAAAGTTGGGAGCCCAGAGCCCCATTTTTTTTACCATTTCCTGCTTTTCTTTTATAAGAGGCTCCATTTCATAGAAATCGCCTGATATAAATTCCGGCTCAATCGGAATAAGCTCCTTGTCAATAAATTCATTTATTGAATCTACTATTGTTTTAATTTTATCTGAAACCCTAAAATCCATACAACCTCCTGTTATCTATATGTAATAAGCTCTTTTTCTTTTTCAATTTCAAAATGAGCTGCTGAATTAAAAACTCTTAAAAGGAACCTGTTATTATCTTTGTTAAAAGTTCCTTTTGAACTTACAACCGACACTGAACAATTCCTTAGTCCCCATCCGAGTTCAGCAGCCTTAAACGGAGTTATCCCGAGTGTATTTTCCAGAAGAACCGAAACTGCTCCTCCTGATGTAACAACAGCAATCTTTTTTTCTGTCTCTTTTTTTGTAGCCTCCTCAAATGCATTTAAAACTTTTGATGAATATTTTTCATAGGATTCAATTCCATATTCTGAAAATTCACCTTTTATCCACTTTTCAACAGCATCTGAAAAAAACTGCTGAAATTTTTTTCTGTTTTTTGCAATTTCAGACAGGTCCGGACTGAATTCAGGATCTTTTTTTTTATAATATTTAAATGCTGCATTTATAAGATCGAGATGATTATACTCATTAAAACCTTCAATAATTTTCTGGTTATATTTTTTTTCATCCATAGCCTTTGTCATGTGAAAAGCGGTATCTTTCTGTCTTTTAAGAGAACCTGAAAAGACAGAGTCAAATCGATTTTGAGTATTTTTAAAAAATCTTCCCAGAACTTTTGACTGCTCAATCCCTTTTTCAGAGAGTTGATCATAATCAGACTTTGAAAATGAAGCTTGTCCGTGGCGTATGACATATACAAGAGGCATAAAAATTTCCTTTTTTCCGATTTTAAATTCAGCCTAAGGCTTTGGAATTTTTATGTCAATAAAAAAAGAACGAACGTTCGGTTTTTTTGTTGATAAATTTTTCAAATCACATAAAATAGAATTCAGTTTTAAAATTTTAATGAATATATACAGGGTGAAATAATGAAAATACTTGCCTCAGTAAAACAGGTTTATGAAGAAATTCCGCTCACAGAACCGGAAATTCTCAAAAAAAACTTCATCAAAAATGAATCAGACCTTGGTTATAAAATAAACAGATTCGACGATCATGCCCTGGAAGAGGCTCTTATACTTAAAGAGTCTTTAAAAAACACAACAGTTCATACTGTTTCAGCAGGAATCGATTGTGCTTCCCAGATACTTAAAAAAACTATTGGAAAAGGTGCAGACAAGGCTTTTCACATTTTAACAGATTCTGAGAAAGCCAATGATCCGGGATGTGTATCAGAAGCAGTAAAGCATGTATTTGAACAAAATAACTATGATCTGATTTTTTTCGGTATGATGTCTGAAGATATGATGAATTCAGTAACAGGAGCAATGACAGCTGCAAAGCTGAACATACCCTTTCTTTCAGGAGTAACAGAAATTAAGGAAATAAAAGAAAAAAGCATAATTGTAAAAAGCGAGCTTGAAGGCGGAGTAAAAAGAACTTGTGAAATAAAACTTCCATGCGCCTTAAGTTTTCAGGCAGGAATAAACAAACCCGGATATCCAAATGTTTTAAAAATGCTCAAAGCCGATGAAAATACTATTGTCAGGATAAATTACGAGAAAATAGAAAGTTTAACAATGAACTCCGAAGTAAAAGATCTGAAACTTCCTTTAAAAACAAGAAAAGGCGAGTTTATTGAAGGGAGTTCAGAAGAAAAGGTTAAAGCTTTTATTGAGATTCTTAAAAAAAGAAAAATCCTTCAGGAGAAATAAAATGAGCATTATTCTTGTATCTGACAAAACAGGCAATCCCTCTGACCAGGCTGAAAAACTTGTAAACTTTGGAAAAGAGCTTAATTCATATAAAAAAACTGACTTGATTCTTATAGTTTTCAACTGCACTGACCCTGAAAATTTGCGTTCTGAACTTAAATTAGCTCATGTAATAAATATAAAAACAAAAAAAGAACAAATTACTTCCCCGGATATTATTTTCTGCCTTAAACAAGTTTTAAAAAATCATGATTTTTCACATCTTTGTTTTGACATGAGTGTCATAAGCACTGAAGCTGCTGGTGCAGCTGCTGTTGAGTTTAACTGTTCAATTATTACAGGGGTAAATAAAATTAACGGAGAAAATATTTTTACAAGGCAGATTTTTAACTCCAAACTCGAAGCTGAAGTAAGCCCTTTTAAAAAAAAAACCGTAATAACAGTTTCAGGGTCATCTTTTAAATCTGATCAGTCTGCAATTGATGTAAAAGGCAAAATCGAAGAAATAGAAATAACACCTGAAAATACAGATATACAAATTCTTGAAACATCATCTGCTTCACAGCCTTCTTCACTAGACAATGCGGATATAATCCTTTCAGCAGGAAGAGGATTTACCCAAAAAGAAGAAACTGAAAAACTTTTTGAAATTTCAAAACTTATACCATCTTCTGCTGTTGGGTGTTCAAGGCCCCTTGTTGATATGGGAATGCTTGAATACAAAAGACAGGTTGGAATAACGGGCAGAACCGTATATCCGAAAATTTATGCCGCTTTTGGCATTTCAGGATCATCACAGCATATTTACGGAATGAAAGATTCCGAATTTGTCATTTCAGTCAATTCAGATCCAAAAGCATCAATATTTAATCATTCAGATATCTGTATTGTAGAAGATGTTCATAATTTTCTTGAACTTCTGGCAGGAGAACTTGAAAACAGCTGATTTTTTCCTGTATTCCATAATTTTTTTAGAATATATTCGATTCAGGGATTAAGGTATAAATTTTTATCTTTTCCCTGAACCGGCAATTAATAAAAAGGTATCTTTACAAATTGGCAATTACACAGGACCGCATAGACTTTGACCTTAAAAAATCGGAAGCTGAAAAGGCTTTTCATTATAAAATATTAACTCATTATGAAAACAAAGATGTTTCAGGTACAGCAGATGTTTTCTTTAAAAACCTTGAACATTACAATTGTAAAAAATGCAGATACTCCAACAGTGTATACAAAGACTGCTTAAAAAAAGGGCTGGGCAGCGAAGACATTATATGCCATTTAAAATTTTTTTACCCCAATGGAGGAAAATTCAGAAAAGAATATATGAGAAACGGAGTCGGTCGCATTACACTTGATCATATTATTGAAGATGTATCTGAACAAAACGGAAAAATGATCTATGTTTTTTCAACCACAGAATTTATGGAAAACTTTTTAAACAAACATCATTTTGAGCATTCTTCAAATTTTGATTTTCAGTATTACCTCTACATTTGAGCTTAAAAGTTAATCAGGCGGAAATACCTGGCTGCTGATCGAAAACTCCCTTTTTGTCCGTTTCTGAGTTAGAATCAAAATTTAATTCTTATAATACTCCTGTATTCCTGAGGTTAAATTTTTCATCTGCCCTGAACTGAACAAAAAATTCTACTTTTCAGCCAGAGACTACCTAAAAACCAGAAATTTTACCCGATTTCACCTTAAATTATTTCATTCAAAACAAGCAAATTTTTTTTTACAACAAAAAAATTAGAGATGTCTAACTTTTTAATTTGACACTACCTTTAAAATTATTATTCTAAATTTAAGGATTTAAAAAGGAGGCAACATGTATAAAATACTTACTATATACGGTTCAACCACCGGGAATACAGAAACAACAGCAGAAATTATAGAACAAACACTTTCCGCCAAAGGATTTGATGTAACAACAAAAGATGTTTCATCGATTTCTCCGGAAGAAACCTCCGGTTATGATATTCTTCTGCTGGGATGTTCAACCTGGGGTGAAGATGAACTTGAGCTTCAGGATGATTTCTTAAGTTTTTATGACAACATGGATAAGGCAGCGTTTTCTGAGAAGAAAACCGCTGTTTTCGGCTGCGGTGATTCATCTTATACATATTTTTGCGGAGCAGTAGATGCAATTGAAGATAAAGTAAAACAACTTGGCGGTAAATTGATTGCAGAAGGCCTTAAAATTGACGGTGATCCTGATGACAACCTGGATGAAATCAAATCCTGGGCAAATAAAATTGCAGAGTCATAACTTTACTCCTCTCAAAACTAAACGGCTGAATATTATTTAATATTCGGCCGTTTTACTTTCAAAACCTGCCCGGCTCAAAACATTAAAAAAAAACCTGTCAGAGACTAATCAAGATCCTTTTCAAAATATTCAAAAAGTCCGGCAAAATCTATTCCTGAAATACTTTTGTCTTTATAATATTCTTTTAAGGATTTATGCCCTTCTATAAGATGGGGAGATTTTATTCCGTAACTTATAGACAAAGATGTCTCAACAAAAGCCGCAAGATGATCAAAGCCTTTAATCATTTTACCATCCACAGGATAATATCCGTCAAGATTGAATGTTTCCATTTCACTTTGATTTTCAATTATATTAATTTTACCTGACTGAGGATCAATTATCCGGTCTGTAAACTGATTTTCCAAAAGATAATTTATTTCGTCATGCCAGGATTCCGGGAGAAGGGGCAGAATTTTATCTTCAAGCTGAATTTTTTCGTATTCAAGAATAATTTCATCAAGCCCTGTAACAGAAGTTTTTACAGGTGAAATTATGTCTCTTGTAAGTACTTCAGGAAGATCATGAAAAAGTGCACAGTAAAAATTATTGTACTTTCTTAAAGAGCAAAAATCCTGCTTCATTGAAAAAATATAAGATAAATATGCAACAATGATCATATGTCCAAGAACCGAAGTTTCGGGTATTCTCGGTGACTGGGCCCATCTTTTTTGTAACCTGAGCTGACCGCACATATCAAGAAAACCGTACGATTTTTTACCAAGGGATATTTTCTGAACACCTATAAGATCATAATGATCCTCAATTTCATTTTCTATATTCTTCCTTGTCTCTTCTATTCCGTAAAAATCGGGACAAGACTTGTAAATAATCTGAAACTCCCAGTTTGTGGCAAGATAATGCGCGGCTTTTAATATTCTTTTTTCCATATGCGCATAATCTTTTTCCAGAAAATACCTTTTAAACCGTTGAAAAAAATCAGGGCTCACCGCCTCAAGATCGGTCTCAAGATTTTCAAACACCCAGGAATTAAGTTCTGCACCCTTTGCCTGCATCATTCTGTGAAATACCATCGGCTTTATATCTGTCAGAATAACCCTGTGCAGAAACTCGAAAATACTCCCCTCGATAAGCTTTATCCAGTCGATTTCCCTGTCTTTGCCGTCTTCTTCCATTTTAGCAAGAATATATGTAATCACAGCCTTATGCGCCTGCTTATCAAGCTCGGTTAACTCAACAGGCCTTACATGATCATTCCATCTCTGAATATTTGCAGCATCAAAAAATCTTGTTATTATACCTTTCAAAATGCTCTCCCTTAAAAATTTATTTAGTTGATGAACGAAAACTGCCTTGAACTGAACAAAAAATCTAGTTTTCGGTCAAATACTATTTAGAATTGTAACTTTTAGTATTATTCTTATTCATTATAAAAAATATTTGCAGATTATGAGAACTCAGCTAATATAAATTAATAACATATTAAATCAAACAGGAGAAAAAATGAATTTTAAAAACATAATATTATACACGTTTTTTATTTTTATTATTACAGCTGCAGCAGGATTTTCAGAGGACATAAACTGGCAGAGCTATGAAAACGGAAAAGAGCTTGCATCACAAAACAACAAAAACCTATATATATATTTTTATTCTGAGCGCTGTCCCTGGTGTACAAAAATGGAGAATGAAACTTTTCAAAAGGACAGCATATCTTCATACTTAAATAAAAATTTTGTACCTGTAAAAATTAATGTTCAAAATGAACCTCAGATAACTCAGCAGTATGGAATTGGTCCCATTCCTGCCAGTGTTTTTATGGAACCTGACCATAAAACAGGTATTTACAAAAGACCCGGTTATGTTGATGAAAAAAACTTTTTAAATATTCTTGAAACAATTCATCTTGAAAAGTACAAAGAATAATGGTTTTTAACAGAAAAAAGCTGGAAGATATTGTAAAAAATTCCAGCCACCCTGAAAAGCCGTGTATACACGGATTAAAAGATGCGGCAGTAGCTCTTCTTATAGGCCGGCAGTCAAGGGATAATATTCTTGGCATTTTAAAGGCTGAAAGCATAAAATATGTCTGGGGAAACCAGCCGGCTTTACCGGGTGGAATTGTTGATTCTACCGATCTATCCTCTTTTGATGCTGTAAAAAGAGAAGTAAAAGAGGAGCTTGCAATAAACAATTTCGATATCATAGGATCACTCGGCCATTTCATGACTTTAAAAAATGTCTGTGTTGAAGTATTTGCAGGATTTTATGATGAAGATGAAACAATTGTCCCTCTTGAAAAAGAGATTGCAAGAGTTTTATACATCCCTGTTAATGACCTTATGGAGACACATATCCAGAAAGGTCTTCAGGGAAGAAACCCCGGACTTGGAGAATTGATGTACCCTGCTGAAGATACTGTTATTTGGGGTGTTACTGCAAAAATCATTCATCACTTTCTTGAACTTGCTATTTCTGACATTAGTCTTGAAAAAACAAATGAGGTCTAAACTAATAGCAATCAACAAATCTTTTAAGGCTCGTTCCCAAGCTCTGCTTGGGAACGTAATCATTTGATATTTATGCAAATTCACTCACAAACAGGTAAAACCAGCCAGATCAAAGCTTTACTGCTCAGCCATACTTTTTGCCGCGAATTACTCGAATTTACGCTAATTGGGCTTTTTTTAAAAAAGCCCTTAAAAACCTATCCAAACAGTTAAACAATCAATTGCGGAATTGCCTGGCAGAATAACATTGATTGACGGTATCACGGTTACCGTGTTACTATATATCTATGATACGATCATTTAAAAACCAGGGTACTATAGATATCTTTGATGGAAAAAACAGCAAGGCTGCCCGAAAATTATGTCCACAATATATATGGAAAATTGCAGCACGCAAGCTGGAACAAGTTGACTCTGCAAGAGATCTTGACGATTTAAAAGTTCCCCCGGGAAATCGGCTTGAATTACTATCTGGAAATCGTTTGGGACAACATAGTATTAGAATCAATGATCAGTATCGAATATGTTTTGAATGGAACACTGGTAATGCAGACAATATTGAAATTGTCGATTATCACTGATTATAAAGGAGAATACCATGGTTAGAATTCCAAAATATAGAGAGCCTACACATCCCGGCGAAATGTTAAAAGAAGAATTTTTAATTCCAATGTCAATAAACCAGCGTGACTTGTCTAAAGCAATTCATGTTTCTTACCAGAGGATTAATGAAATTGTTAATGGGAAACGAGGCATTACCCCCAGCACTGCTTTACGTTTAGCCAAATTTTTCAATATGTCCGAAGATTTTTGGATGAATTTACAGCTACGCTGGGACCTGTATCGTGCAAAACGTTCAGAAGAAGAAAATTTAGAAATGATAATACCCTATACATCTTCTGAATTCACAACTCATCCCCAAAAGACGGCACAAAACGAATAAAAAACTGCCGGGAACCGGTTAGAAACCGAAAAAAGGCTTGCCATGACAGAAACAACAGAATTAACAAATGAAGACAGAATATTTCTTAATCTTGTAAAAGATGCTTTCCTTGCAAATCCTTTCAGTGAAAAACGTAAAAATCTCGATAAAGAACTTGCACAATCTTCAGGAGAATCAAAGGAACAAATTATTGAAAAACTGGTATTTAAAGTTCAGCAGAAATTAAAAGAATTTAAATCCAGGGGAATAAAAAGTATTTTAAATATTCACAAAAAAGACAGAGAATTATTTGAAATTTTTATTCTTTTCAATTTTTTCTATTTATACAGAAAAGAGATTGATACTCATATACTTGAGCAGATTAATCAGGATGAAAAAATTTTAAAAATATCTTTTGCTCAGCAGGCAAAGGAAGATCTTGAAAATTGGGGCTTTTCCAGTAAAGAAATCCAAAGCTGTTTTGAAGAGGCTTTTCAGCTTAGAAGAGCCTTTTTTTTCATTAAAACAAATATAATCGGCAAAAGCCCTGTAATGAAACAACTGAGACGTGATCTCTGGGATAATATTTTTACCCACGATCTTTATATCTACAGAAAATATCTGAAAAACAGAATGGAGGATTTTTCCACTCTTATTCTTGGAAAAACAGGAACAGGAAAAGGTGCTGCCGCAGCAGCAATCGGAAGATCAGGATACATTCCCTTTGACATGAAAAAGCTCAGGTTTGAAGAAAGCTTTACATCTTCATTTTTTCCCATAAACCTTTCACAGTTTCCTGCCACTCTCATAGAATCTGAACTTTTCGGACACAGAAAAGGATCTTTTACAGGAGCGGTGGACAATTATGACGGAGTTTTTAAAAGATGTTCTCCCCATGGTTCAATTTTCCTTGACGAAATAGGAGACGTTTCTCTTCCTGTGCAGGTAAAGCTTCTTCAGGTAATTCAGGACAGATTTTTTTATCCTGTGGGAAGCTATAAAACAGAAAGATTTTACGGAAGAGTTGTTGCCGCCACAAATATGGATATTAACAGACTAAGGGAAGAAGGACATTTCAGAGACGATTTTTTTTACAGACTCTGCTCCGATGTAATAAAGGTTCCAACCCTTTATGAAAGAATCCAGTCAGATAAAGAAGAGCTCACAGACCTTATCTCCTTTCTTATAAAAAGAATTCTTGGCAAAGAATCTCTTGAACTTCTTGAAATGGTTTTAGATGTAATCGATAAAAGGCTTGGAAGCAGTTACCCATGGCCGGGAAACGTAAGAGAGCTGGAACAGTGCATAAGAAGTGTATTCATAAAAAAAGATTATCCGGGAAATTTTAAATCAGCAAAACAAAGCTTTGAAAATCAGATATTTGAGAATTTTAAAAACGGCACAATTTCTGCCCAGGATCTTGTAAACGGATACTGCAAAATTTTATACAACCGCCACAATACCTTCGAAGAGGTTGCAAAAAGGACATGTCTCGACAGAAGAACTGTAAATAAATATATAAAAGAGTCTGAAAAAATTATTTGCCAGCAGTAATTGCCCGAATATACATTCCGTGTTTATTAATGCTCACGCCATGCACATTTATAAAAAAATTACCTTTGCTCCAACAAAAACTGAAGCTTATAAAAATATAAAATTATCAATTTTTTTAAATAATTCATATCAGTTTTTTATACATTAAAATCAGAATATTACAGATCAGACTTTTTATTTCACCCCATTAAAATCAACTCAATTTTCAACCCTGATAGCTATAGTGGCACACTAATTGTAATACAGAGATACAGAAAGATTAAAAATTTAAAAATCTGTTCAGCCGGCATGAACAAAAGTAAAACTAAAAAAACAAAAAGGAAATCTTATGTACTCTCTGAATATCAATACAAAAGCCTACAGCATTGGATTACTGATAAATAAATTCCAGAAAAAAACAGGTGAAAATTTAAGAAACAGAGCTTCTGATTTTGCAAGTCTTCAGGCAAAAATTAAAAGACTTTTCACATACGGCCCAAGATTTGAAGTATCCATTCCGTGGACATACTAATATCCTCCCTCTAAACAAAAGTTCCGGGTTATTCCGGAGCTTTTACCTTTCTTAAAAACTATTTTAATTTTAGTTCATTATGCAATTTTATATACTTATTAGATTTATCTTAAAAACAGTTTATACTTTTACAAAAAGTATAAACATTCGGTACAAAAAGAAAGAATACTTGAAATATTTGAATTTAAAATAAAAGCTTCTTGAAAATACAGATATTCAGGGCAGTTTTAAACAATTGACAATTGTTTTTAACAATGGTTTTATGACAATTAATTATTAAAATAGCGGCTGAGCAAAAAGTATAATATATTTATTACTACTTTAACTTTTTGCTCTTAATATTTGATAAACTGGAAAAATTCTATGCTATAAAGGTAATATGTGGATTTATTCCATAGATTAATACTGTTGGGCCTCTGAACAAAAGCATATGCTAAAATCAATACGTTTTACAAATTATCGATGTTTCGACGATCATGAATTACCAATAAATTCTGAAACAATAATTATTGGGAAAAATAATGCGGGAAAATCGACTATAATTGAAGGCTTAAGGCTTATAGCCATAATCACTGAAAGGTATAAGAATATTCCATTCAGAAATGTACCCGAATGGGTTGAATTACCCTTAAGCCACAGGGGAGCAAGTGTTGGTTTAGGCAAACTCAATATGAGTTGGGAAAATATTTTTCATCAGTACGGAGACCCTCCCGGTAAAATAATCGCTACATTTGAAAATGGTTATAAGTTAACTGTTCATATTGGCCCGGATAAAAAGACTCATACAGTAATTCAAAAAGCTAATAATACTGTAATTAGTACTAAAGCATTGGCAAATAAAGCAAAACTCCCTAAAATTAGTGTATTACCACAGATATCTCCTTTGCAAAAACAGGAGAATATTAAGTCTGTGGATTATGTAAAAGCCAATATTTCTTCATACCTATCCTCTAACCATTTTAGAAATCAACTCTCTATTTTCTATGACGATTATTTTGATGATTTTAAGGAACTTTCTGAAAGAAGCTGGCCCGGTCTACAGATTATTGCATTACAGGGCAGGAATAATCTGCCAGATCAGCCAATTGAGCTACTAGTACGTGATGGTTCATTTGTAGCTGAAGTAGGTTGGATGGGACATGGTCTACAAATGTGGTTACAAACTATGTGGTTTATTACGAGATCAAAACATAGTAATACTATTATTCTTGATGAACCTGATGTTTATATGCATCCTGACCTTCAACGAAAATTACTACGGTTTATTAGAGGGCGAAACCCACAATGTATAATTGCGACGCATTCTACAGAATTGTTAGCAGAAACAGAACCAAGTAATATTCTAATAATTGAGCGCTCTCGTGAAGCGTCAAATTTTTCGACAAACTTGCCTGCAGTACAGAAAATAATTAATGAGATAGGTAGTGCCCAAAATCTGCATCTTACACGCCTTTGGTCTACAGGCAGATTATTATTAGTAGAGGGTAAAGATATAAAATTTCTTAAGCGTTTCCAAAATCTTATTTTCCCGGCAAGTAATATTTCATTTGAGCAGCTACCCAACATGCCTATAGGAGGTTGGTCTGGCTGGTCTTATGCAATTGGATCGGCCATGTTACTCACTAATGCTTTTGATGAACAAATAATTACATATTGTATTCTAGATTCTGACTATTTTCCCCCTGAAAAAATCCAAAAAAGAAAGGAAGAGGCTAGCACAAAAAATGTTGTCCTTCACATATGGAGGAGAAAGGAAATAGAAAACTATTTGTTAGTACCAGACGTTATTGAAAGAGTTATTTCTTATAGATCTCAGACTAATCATCCTACTATTAACGATATTGAAGCGAAGATAGATGAAATATCAGAATCCCTAAAAAACCATACTATAGATTGTTTTTCTCAAGAGTATTATAACCTTGATCGTGCAAAAGGGATTGCAGCTGCTAATAGAAAAGCTAGAGATTTAGTATATAGTAAATGGACCTCAAACCCTGGAAAATCACATATAATATCAGGAAAAAAAATGATATCTGAATTGTCAAAATGGTCCACAGATACATGCGGAGTGTCATTTGGGACAAACGCCTTATTACATGAAATAAAGAAAAATGAATTGGATCAAGAAATAATTGATTTCATATCTAAAATAGAGAATTCAGAAAAAAACAATTAAATGCCCAATAGGGATAGTGAAAATCCGAGGACTTAATACAATTTACAAAAAAAGGGGTCAGGTCGCCTCTTGGCTCTTATGTCTATATGATATGAGCCAAGAAATGACCTGACCCCATTTTCATAGATTTAAGATAAAAGCTTCTTGAAAACAGAGTTGTTCAGGACAATTTTAAACAATTGACAATTTTTTCAAACAATGGTTTTGTGATAAATCTTTGTTAAAAATATCGATTAAGCAAAAATAGGAATAAATTTATCATTATCTTCTACTTTTGCACTTAATATTTGATAAACAGGAAAAAATTCCATGCTATAAAGGTCTTATGTGGGTTTTTTCCATATATTAATACGCTGTTATACCAATATGATTATAGAAATTCATAAAAATAAAAATGATGAGTGGCGCGGGTTATTTACGGGCCTATTTTTATTGGTAACAAGCCTTTTTATGATGGTACGGTTAGGCCCTGCCGGAATAGTTTTAGGCTTTTTCACTTTTTTGCCTGGCCTTGCATTTACAATAATGTTCTATAGGCTTTTTTCAGCTAAAAAGCCATTTATCGAGTTGCACGAAGATTTTTTCCTGATCAGAACCGCTGCTAACGCAAATGTTAAGGAGTTTGTTGATCACATAATTAAGTACAATGATATAAAATCAGTTTCAAAAGAAGGTAGACATAGAAAATCTACTGATATTCTTGAAATGAAAATTTCAGGTAAAAACACGGATACGAATCTCTCGTTTGGAAAAAACGAGATCACCAATGAAAATGTGCGAATAGACACTTCCAATTTACTAATTGAAAAGAATAAACTATTTAACATCATTGATAGAAAACAAAGAGATCCTGGTCAGGGTTTAGGCCTTATCTCATCTTCGATAGAATATTGGCCAAACAAAATACCCTTCCATAAGCGCGTCATTTATTCGATTTTATCTGCCTTTATAACAATCTACGTTGCATATGGAGTATTTATCGGGAGGCTTATTATTCCAACGAGAAAAGGCGATTTGATATTTTATGGCGCTTCACTGTGGATTGCCTCTATCGCTTTTTTATTTTGCATCGCATGCGTTACAATTAAAATAATTGACCACTATGATAAGAAAGACAACGAAAGTATATATTGGAGATATAGCAGCTTTTGTTTCAAATCAGGAGTTGCGCTTTATCTTATAGCACTGATTGTCAAGCTTTTGAGTTAAAAATACCCCTAGTATAACAAACATTACAGCTGACCCCTCAAACAGCAAGGGTCCGCTGAATTCTACTTTAGGCGTAAAAGTTTGAGATCATATGAAATGTTATCGAAAAACCAGGACAGATTTATCTTGTGGGAAGGTATACCTCCGTTTTTTCTGATTGGTTAGGAGCGTGGGAAATGAAGATAAAGGTCATCGCTTTTCTGATAAAGAAAAGGGGTCAGGTCGCCTCTTGGCTCTTATGTCTATACAATATGAGTCAAGAGATGACCTGATAGTCATATAAAGAACAGTTCTTTGACAACCTATTGAGATCTAAAGAATTGTAAGTACCTCGCAAATTGTAATAATCTTTAGTTAGTGAAAAAAAGAAAAA
>Ga0136557_1001328_pt1 | contig 16222 bp, 14 predicted proteins | sample AntRauTorckE6832_FD_104796 | JGI IMG/M metagenome (GOLD analysis project Ga0136557, IMG submission 104796) | Saline lake microbial communities from Rauer Islands, Antarctica - Metagenome Torckler E6 #832 | ecosystem: Environmental > Aquatic > Non-marine Saline and Alkaline > Saline | place...
CAACGAACAGCCCTGAGCCAACAAACAGCCCTGAGCTAACAGACAGCCCTGAGCTAACAAACAGCCCTGAGCTAACAAACAGCCCTGAGCTAACAAACAGCCCTGAGCCTACAGAGAGACAGCCATGATCACCATCGTCAACAAATGCGCCAGCCTCATCGCGACCACCGCCCTGGCCGCGCTGGCAATGTGCATGGCCGTTGCAACGCACGCGCAGACAGCAGACACCACCCTGTCGTTGTTTGAACCCGTTGAGCAGACATCTGGCGCAGATCAGGCGCTGGCAACCGGGCCGCGCAATGTGTCGGCATCGGCCAATGGTGGTCCACGATTCGCCTTGATCGGTACGGCCCGTTTTGGCGAGCGCTACCGTGTCAGCGTCCGCGACAGCAGTGGCGAGGTCATCACCGTGGACGCTGGCGTGGGCGGCAGCGCTGCGATCCCGGGCTATCCCGGTGTCAGAGTCACCCAGGTGGCGTCGCGCCATGTTCTGCTCGAGCAGCCTTCCGGCAGTCCCTGCTTTGAGTTCAGTGACCAGGGGGTAACGTGCGAAGGGGGCAATACTCGCCTGGCGTTGGCAACCGCTTCGCCCATTGAGCCGCCATCAGCGCCCGATAGACGCCTTGCTGACGACAGTGATACCCAGAGCGCGGGCGAAGAGAATGGCGCTGATCGCCCGTCAAACCCTTTTGCCGCCGCGCTGCGCGCCGCGCGCGAGCGTGATGAGCCCGATGCCGCTGCCAGTCGCGCCGAAGCGCAGCGCTTCCGTCCGCGTCGTATTGACCCGGAAGACGTGCCCGAGGGCTATCGACTGGTCCGCACACCGTTCGGAGACCGGGTGGTTCCGCTCTAAATGTCTGTTCAACTTACCGTATCACTGGTTGTTTATGGTTTCGATGAGGCCGTGCTCAGCGCTACCCTGATGTCCCTGCGCAAGGCGATCAAGGTCGCTCAAGACGAGGGTGAGCTGGGGACAGTGAACATTAATCTGGTGGATAATGCTGACCATGCCGGTGAGCTGGAGCTGCTGCTGTGCCGTTGTTTTCAGCCATCAGAAGATTCCGTCAACGTTAATGTCATCTGCGGTCATGGCAATATCGGTTTCGGCCAGGCGCATAACCTGGTCATCCACCGCACCAACAGCGAGTATTACCTGATTCTGAACCCGGATGTCATTGTTGATGACAAGGCGCTCAGCGCCGGTATCCGCTACCTGCAGCAGACGCCAGCGGCGGTGGCGGTGTCACCGGCCATTCTGGATGGTGAGGGTGCGCCGGAATCAGGCTGCAAGCGTTATCCGGGGGTGTTCGATTTTGTGTTACGCGGTTTTGCCCCGGCCTGGCTGAAGCAACGCTTCGGCAAACGTCTGGCGCATTACGAGATGCGGGATATTGCCGACGACCAGATATTTGCTGACGTCCCCATCATCAGCGGCTGTTTCATGCTGTTCCGGCATACGGCCCTGCGCCAGCTGGGCGGCTTCGACCCGCGGTATTTTCTTTATTTTGAGGATTTTGATCTGTCTATCCGCGCCCGCGCGGTGGGTAAACTGAGTTATCTGCCGCAGATGCGAATTATCCATCTGGGCGGCAACAGCGCCAAAAAAGGCCTGCGTCATATCATGCTGTTTGGCCGCTCGGGGTATCGTTTTTTTTCCAGCCATGGCTGGCGCTGGATATGACGATCGGCGCTCACACGCAGTCCGCGGTTCTGTTGAGCGGCGCCAGCGGCTTTGTTGGACGGTTTTTGCAACAACGGCTGCGGGCCGAGCCGGTGGTCGTGCACACCCTGCAACGCCCGCAGCATGACCTGTTGCAGGCACAAACGCTGACCGGCATTTGCCAGGGTATCGATACGGTCTACCACCTGGCTGCTTACGCGCACGTCAATCAGGCGCAGATCAAGACCTTGTATGCCACCAATGTTGAAGGCACTGCCAATCTGCTGCAGGCCGCCATTGCCGGCGGCGTCAGGCGTTTTGTGTATGTCAGCAGCATTCTGGCGGACCCGGCCTATGATCAGCCGCGCACCGCTTACGGCGATGCCAAGCAGCGTGCCGAAGCAGTGTTGCAGGCGGCGCACGCGGCCGGACAGATCGAGGTGGTTATCTTGCGGCCGGTCAATGTTTATGGTCCCGGCATGAAAGGCAACCTGATGACACTGTTGCAGCTGATCCGCAAAGGGGTGATGCCGCCATTGCCAGATTTTAAACAGACGTTCTCGCTGATCGGGGCGGAGGATGTGTGCCAGGCCCTGGTGCTGGCAGCGCGCTGCTCTGTTAGTGGCACTGCCACTGCGCCGGTCTATGCGCTGACCGACGGCCAGGTTTACGACATCCAGTCAGTGGAGCGCGCCATGCGGCAGGCGCTGGGTAAATCACAGCCGGCCTGGACAACTCCGAAAGTCGTGTTCTATCTGGGCGCTGTAACCCTGGAAATGTTGGGGCGCCTGCTGCCGATCAACAATTCGCCGGGGCTGCGCAGCTATCACGCGCTGGCCCGCAACTACAGCGTGGACAGCACGGCAAGCCAGCGTGATCTGGGCTATAATCCCCAGTCCACATTTTACGACGCGTTGCCCGCCATTGTCGGGGCACTGGACGCCGCAAAAACCGGAACGCATTAAACACAGCAAATGGATGTTGAGGGATATGGAAGCGATGACCAAAACAACAGGAGTTGAAAAAAGAGCCCAGCAGACAACGGGGCAGCAAGCCGTTAACAAAACAACCAAGGGCATTGTTCTTGCCGGTGGCACCGGCACCCGCCTGCATCCTATGACCATTTCTGTCAGCAAACAGCTGATGCCCGTGTACGACAAACCCATGATCTATTATCCGCTCAGCACCCTGATGCAAGCCGGTATCCGCGACATCCTGATCATCACCACGCCCGCCGATCTGCCGCTGTACCGTCATCTGCTGGGTGACGGCAGCCAATGGGGCATCAACCTGCAGTACGCCGAACAGCCCAGTCCCGACGGCCTGGCGCAGGCGTTTCTGATTGGCGAGGAATTTATCGGCAACGACAGCGTGTGTCTGATTCTGGGTGACAATATTTTTTACGGCAATTCGCTGGAAGAAAAGCTGCAAACGGCCATGTTGCAGCAAAGCGGTGCCACCGTATTTGCCTACTACGTCAATGATCCGGAGCGCTACGGTGTGGTGGCACTGGATGAAAACAATACCGCGATTGATCTGGAGGAAAAACCGGCCAATCCCAAGTCCAACTACGCGGTCACCGGCCTGTACCTGTATGACAATGATGTCATCGATATCGCCAAGTCGATCAAACCGTCACCGCGTGGCGAGCTGGAAATCACTGATGTCAACAAGACCTACCTTGAGCGTGGCACCCTGCAGGTTGAACTGTTCAGCCGCGGCACCGCGTGGCTGGACACCGGCACCGTGCAGTCACTATTGGACGCCGCCAACTTTATCCGCGTATTGGAGGAGCGGCAGGGTCTGAAAATCGCCTGCCCGGAAGAGATCGCGTTCAGCAATGGTTACATCAACGCCGATCAGCTGCGTGCGCTGGCAGCACCGCTGGCGAAAAATGGCTACGGGCAGTACCTGCTGCGCCTGCTCAAGAATTAACAATCTGTTAAGCTAGCGCAAGGTCGGCGTACAAGGTGTCAGGAGACAAGTCGGCATCATTGGGCCAGCAGATGGCACCAAATTGGTCAACAGCCACCTGCTGAAAGAGAACAGGGTCAAGCAAGGACTCATGAAGTTGGCATCGGCGCCAGTTCTCGATACGGCCGGCTCGATTTATTTCCGACCACTCTCTGGTCATGGCCAACACGCGGCCGGGTAACGTTCCGGCAATAACGTCGCCAGCGTCGATGCTGATTTTGGCGGCAAAATCGCCATAAAATACATGGAAGTGTGGTGGACTGTGATCATCATAATACATTCTGACGGTTATGCCGTAAAATACACAAATCGTGGGCATCAGCAAACTCCCTTTGCTGGATATGTCCTGAGTTATAGTTGAGCCTTGGAGTTACTGCCAGATATGAAAATCACCCCGACCGCGATCCCGGATATTTTGCTGCTGGAGCCTACCGTGCACGGCGACCATCGCGGCTTTTTCATGGAAACGTTTCGCCAGTCCCTGTTTGACGAGCGGGTGCCGGGCATCCGGTTTGTGCAGGACAATCACAGCAAATCGGCGCAGGGCATTCTGCGCGGACTGCACTACCAGTTGCAGCGGCCACAGGGCAAGCTGGTGCGCGTGGTGGCTGGCGAGATTTACGATGTCGCGGTGGACATGCGTGACGGGTCGCCAACCTTCGGCAAAAGTGTTGGTGCTTTGCTGTCGGCGGACAATCATCATCAGTTGTGGGTGCCACCGGGATTTGCGCACGGGTTTTACGTGGTCAGCGACAGCGCCGAAATGGTCTACAAATGCTCTGACTATTACGCGCCGGGTGATGAGTACAGCCTGTTATGGAATGACCCCGCACTAAAAATCGACTGGCCGCTGATTGCCAGTGCGCCCCAGCCCGTGTTGTCTGACAAGGATCGTGATGGCCTGCTGTTGCGTGATGCGCCCGTTTTTCCTGCGCCATCATCAGGGCTGTCGGAATGAGTCAAAAAATTGTATTGCTGGGTGCCAATGGCCAGCTTGGCCAGACCCTGCAGCAGCACTTACAAACGCTGGACCATAAATTGCCGGACCATGAGCTGCTGGCGCTGGGGCGTGAAGAGCTGGACATCAGTGACGAGACAGCGCTGCGCAAGACCCTGGGCGAACTGGCACCGGATGTGATTATCAACGCCGCCGCCTACACGGCTGTTGATACTGCAGAAACTGAAGACCTGGATGCGCGCGCTGCCAATGCCACCGGTCCAAAACACCTGGCGCGTTGGGCGAAGGAACAGAACTGCTGGTTGCTGCATATTTCAACTGACTTTGTGTTCAGTGGGCGCAGCCACCGCCCTTATAAGCCCGATGATCAGACCGATCCTTTAAGCATCTATGGGCGCACAAAGCTGGAAGGCGAGCTGCACGTGCGTTACCTGGCTCGGGATAACAGCCTGGTACTGCGCACCTCGTGGGTATATTCTCAATACGGGCGCAATTTTCTGAACACCATGCTGCGCCTGATGGCGGAAAAAGACAGTTTAAACGTCGTTGATGACCAGATTGGCACGCCATCATCAACGCTGGGTCTGGCACGCTGCATTGCCGCGGCGGTGGCAAAACGTCCCGTTGGCATCTTGCATTGGAGTGATGCTGGCGTTGCCAGCTGGTACGACTTTGCTGTCGCCATTCAGGACGAGGCGATCAAACAGGGTTTGCTGAGCAAGGCGATTCCTATCCACCCTATCCCGACCACCGCCTACCCGACCCCGGCCAAACGGCCGTCGTACAGTGTGCTGGACAAGACTGACACAATCGCAGCGCTGGATTGTCACCCCCAGCATTGGCGGCGTGAGTTGGTTTACGTGCTAAAACAAATAGAACAAAAAACACACAAATAGTCCGTGCGCGAGAAAAGTTTTGACTGGCAGCACGGGTCTGATTATAAGTGCTGTCACTGGAGTTACCGTATGAGGATTGTTCGTCGCTGTGCCCTGTTCATCTGCTTGCTGGGTGCGTCACCGTGGCTGAGCGCGACCACCGTGGCACAGTTGTCGTTCGATGAGGTTATTGCCAGCGCCGAGCTGGTCTTTGAAGGCCGGGTGCTGGCCGTTGAGGCGCGCGAGACCGGCCCGCGCAGCATCCATACCTTTGTTGAATTCGAAATACTGGATGTGCTCAAGGGCGAATACGCCGGGGCAAGTATTGAACTGAGTTATCTGGGTGGCCGGGTCGGTACCCGTCAGCTTGAAGTCAGCGAGATGCAACTGCCTGAGTCGGGCGAAACCGGTGTTTATTTTGTCGAGTCACTGCAGGTCCAGCAGCTGCACCCGCTGGTGGGCTGGTCGCAGGGACATTATCTGATCGAAAAGGACGCCAATGGCCGTGCCCACGTGCAGAGCGCCGGACATCAGCCCATCCGCGCTGTCAGCATTGCGCCGTTTGCTGCCGCGCAAACCCTGAATGAAAATGGCTTGGCCAGCGGTGTTCAGATCCAGTCCATTCGTGATGAGCGCTCTGCCATGAGCGCCGCCGGCTTCAAGGCGCTGGTGCGTGAGCGCGTGCAGGAGTTGGCACCATGAGCAACAATCCTGCCAGCCGCTTGTCTGGCTTTGCGGTGGCCGGTTTGATGGCTGCGTTGTCAGGCACAACCACGTTATTAAGCACGGCGGCGCTGGCATTCGACATCAGTGCCAGCGCCAACAAATGGCCGGGCGCCCAAACCACAATCTTTACTGGAATACCCGGCGCCTCCAGGAGCGGTACTCCCTGGTCTGTTGCCCTTCAGCGCGCGGCCGGGCAATGGACGGACAGCACCCGCTTCAATTTCGATGCCAGCCCACTATACCGCGACCCCTGTGCCGGCAGAGGGCCAGGCAGTCTCCCGGAGAACCTGAATGGCATGGATTTCCGCGATAATGTCTGTGGCACCGCCTTCAATTCATCGACGCTGGCGGTCACCGTATTCTTTACCGAATTCAATATTCTGGGCACTGCAGACATCGTAGAAGCTGATATCATATTCAATAAAAATCTGAATTTCGATGTTTACGACGGGCCACAGCGATCGGGCAGCAACACCGCCCGTGAATACGATTTCCAGCGTATTGCCCTGCATGAGCTTGGGCATGTCATCGGGCTGGGCCACGACGACAGCCAGCCAGCGATCATGGCTTCCACCATTGGCAACCTGTTTCGCCTGCAAGCCGACGATATCGCCGGCGCCGATACCCTGTACGCCGGTATTGAAAATTGTGATTACCGCCCGGTCCGTTTCGGTTGGGTCTACGGGCGTCTGGAACCTGGCGATTGCCGCATTCAGCAATTGCTTAGCGGGGGTTCCGACGACAGTTTTGTTGATGTCTATACGCTCGACCTGACACAGGATCTGTTCGTTACTTTCGACATGATTACCGACGGACAACTGGACAGTGTGTTGTTTGTTGGCAACGCCAATCTGGGTGCACTGCGTGTTGACGAAGGCAGCGCCGGGAACTGCAATCCGCGGCTGAGCACCCGCTTGCCGGCCGGGCGGCACACGATTCTGGTCAATACCTACAGCAACAATATTGATCCTCCCTGCGGTGTGACTAACACCGGTAACTACCGTCTGTCGGTTGCACTGCAAAGTACAGAGCTGCTGACCTTAAGCGGGCAGCAAAGTTTTCAGGGCGGTACCGCGGATGCGACGTTCTACGGCGGCGTAACCACCAATGGCGGCCAAAGCTATAGCAACCGGGTGTCCTCAATACAGCTGTTTGATGTCAGGGGTCGAATTGAGATTGATCCAAGGCATCAAGGCCAGCCGGGGTTTCTGGCGGCAGCGTTGATTACCCCGCAAGGAGAAATCCTGGTCAAGAATACCAACGGCCAGCTGGTGGCGTATCAGCCCGACGTGCAACTGGTGCCGGTGAGCGAGCGCAAGGTATTGGCTGCGGTAGAAGATATAGACGTGCTGAGCCAGTTCCGCGCGGCGGAGAATGGGATCAGCGAAATTGATGTGGATTTTTATATTGGTTACGGCGTTGACAGTAATCCTGGCGAGCTTTACTTCAATGGCCAGCCGATCAATGTGTTGGTGGAATGATCAGGGTTACTGTTGTACCGCAGGCGCTTGCAGGCTGACGCTGATGTCGACCAGGTCATCGGCGGTCAGGGTGCCGGAATCACGGCGCAGATACAGGCCCATCTTGATGTTCTCATAACGAATGGCCTGCAGGTCGCGCTCGGCTACAAACTCATCACGTACCGCGTCAAGCACGTCCACGCTGGTCACCGTACCCAGTTCGAAACCGCGTCGGCGTGCGGTGCTCGCAACCCGGCGTGCTTCCAGCAATTTTTCCGCAGCTGTAATCTGCTGCCTGGTTGACTGCAGGCGCAGAAACGCCAGACGCGTTCGCTCACTGACATCGAGATTCAACTGCCGCAACTCGTTCTGTGCAATGTTTTGCTGGCTGCGCGCTTCACTGACCGCAGCGCGATTGCTGCCACCGGCGAACAGCGGTATGGTCACGTCCAGGGCCAGATAACCGGTATCGGTCCGGCTGTTAAGCAGCTGGTTGTCAAAGCCCAGGTTGGACTGTTGTTGCTGAACGATCAGGTTAACGCGCGGCATATAGGCGCCGCGTCGCTCCGACACACGACGCTCGGCCGCCCGCACCGCGTACTCGCGCGCCAGAATCATGTGATTGTCCTCGCGCGCCCGCGCCACCCACTCAGTCGCCGTGCCGTCTATCTGCGGTAGCTGGGCATCGTCGCCCAGCATAAACAGATCGCCCACCGCCAGTCCGGAAATGGAGCGCAACGACTCGCGCGCCAGTGTCACTTCGGTCGCCAGGTTCAGGCGCTCAGCTTCTACCGCGGCCAGTCTCGCCTGGGCGTCATACAAATCGGTTATTTGCACCATCTGCAGGCCGTGCATTCGTTCAATCTGTTGCAACTGGCTCTGTGTGGCGTTCAGTTCGGAATCTATGGAGCGAAGCGCATCTTCAGCCTGCAGCACTTCAAAATAGATTTCCGCCACTTCAGTCAGCAGCGCCGACAGTTCGGCGAAATATTCGGCTTCAAACTGCTCCTCTACCATAGACGCGGACTGGCGGCGGGCAAACGCCTGCCAGTCAAACAGCACCTGGCGCAGCTGCAGCGCGTAACGCTCACCGCGGTACTGATTCAAACGATCCATCGCTTCCTGGCGGTTTTCCGACACATTGGCGCTGGCGCTGATTTGCGGTAGCAGTTGCCCGGTGGCTGCGCGTTTGCGGGCAGTGCCGATACTGCGGCGCGCTTCGGCGATTTTTATTCTGGGGCTGTACTCCATCGCGGCGATGAAGAAGTCCTCCAGTGTTCGCCCCGAGCCACTTTCCTGCATGGCGGCTGCGGCCGCGACCTCGGCGGCCAGTGCTTCGCTCTGGGCAGCCTGCAGGGTTGGCGCAAATAGCAGCGCTGTCAGCGCCGCAGCGCTGACAAACCTCAGCAAAATTGCAGGGTGGCGGATAAATGGGTAAAGCTCAGTCATACGCATCAATCTTCCCTGAAACTTCGCGCAAGCGCGCTGGTAACGGGTTTCATCAGGTATTGCAGGAAGGTACGAGAGCCGGTGGTAATAAAGACCTCGGCGGGCATGCCTGGCACAAGTGCCAGATTGCCCAGATTGGCCCGGCCCTCCGGGGTAACTTCAACGCGTGTTGTGTAAAATGACGCACCGGTATTCTCATCGGTGAAGGCGTCGGCTGACACATGGATAACGGTGCCAAAAATATTAGGCACGGAGTTGCTGAACGCAGAGAAGCGGATTTTGGCCTCCTGGCCGACCGCAACCCGGTCGATATCAATCGGTGACACACGCGCTTCGATAATCAACTCGTCAGACTGTGGCACGATGTCAGCAAGGCGGCTGCCAGGCCCAATGACGCCGCCCACGGTATGCACTTGCAGGCCATTCACCACGCCCGCCACCGGTGCCTTTACCACGGTGCGGCTGACGATATCACGCAAGGCATTGCGGCGCTCCGACACATCCCTGATATTGGTTTGTACTTCGCTTAGCTGGTTGGCTACTTCGTTCTGGAACTCGCTTTCCTGCTGGATGATCTGCAGCCGCGTTTCACCGACCTGCATTTGTGTTGATGAAATATTTGCTGTCAATTCGGCGGCCTCGCCACGCAATATAGAGGCATTGCGCTCAAGTTCGCGCAAACGGTTCTTGTCGGAGAAGCCCTCTTCCAGCAAGGCACGAACATCGTCCAGTTCCTGAGCAAACGACAGCGCAAGCTCTTCTTTGCTTTCCCGCAAAGCGCGCAAACCCTGCAGGCGCGACTGCAACTGTTCAATCCGTTGCTGCAGCACATCGACGCTGCCTTCCAGCTGATTTTTGCGGGTGCGGAAAATCTGTTCCTGCGAGGCCATTTCTACCAGGGCATCGCTCTCCAGCGCGGATAGCGCCAGCGGGAATTGCACCTGGTCCAGGCCATCGCGCTCTGCGATCAAGCGGGCTTCCAGTGCACGCAGCGCCGCAAACTGGGCATTGGACATTTCCAGTTGTGCCAGCGATTGGGTGTTGTCCAGCACTAACAACGGTTCCCCGGCTGCCACGGCATCACCGTTGCGCACCAGAATCTCCTGCACAATACCACCTTCCAGATGCTGAACCACCTGGCGGTTGGAGCGCACTATGACCGTGCCGGGCGCGGGCGCCGCGCCATCAATGGGCGCCACTGCTGCCCACACACCAAAGACACCAAACACCAGGAAGAATATCAGCAGGCCGACGCGCTTTGGCGATTCCATGCCGGTTTCCACATTCGCAGCTGTCGTGTTCTGTTTACTGTTATCTGCCACAATCGATTTCCGTTGAGTCCGTCGAATAAGTTGGGAGCGAGACGCTTTTTTAAAACGTGCGCCGCTTCATTCAAAGGTGCGCCGCTGTTCAGGCGCGCCTGGCTTAGCCCTTGCCGGTCAGGCTGGCCATTACCTGGTCTTTGGGACCAAAACTGACTGCCTGGCCGTCTTTCATCACCAGCAGTTTGTCCATGCCGTGCAGCACCATGGTACGGTGGGTAATCACGATGACCGTGCTGCCCTCTTGTTTGATTCGCTGCAAGGCCGACACCAGCTCGCGTTCGCCGGCATCATCCAGGTTAGAGTTGGGTTCATCCAGCACCAGCAGGCGCGGGCTGCCGTAGACTGCCCGGGCCAGACCAATGCGCTGACGCTGACCACCGGACAGTGTACCGCCGGCGCCGCCGATCACGGTATCGTAACCCTCGGGCAGGCGCAGGATCATGTCGTGCACACCCGCCATTTGCGCGGCGGCGACGATCTGTTCCGCGTCCGGCTCACCAAAGCGACAGATATTGTCAGAGATGGTGCCGTCAAAAAGTTCGATATCCTGGGGCAGGTATCCCACATAAGGACCCAGCTCGCCACGATCCCAGGCGCCAATATCGGCGCCGTCCAGGCGAACCTTGCCCGCCAGCGTCGGCCAGATGCCGAGAATGGCGCGGGCCAGCGTTGATTTGCCCGACGCACTGGGACCCACAATGCCCAGCGCTTCACCAGCGGGCAGCTCCAGCGAGACCCCTTTAATCACGGCATTGCGCGTGCCCGGTGGCGCCACCATGACCTGCTCCAGCAGCAGGTGGCCTTGCGGCGCCGGCAGACTCATGTGCTCTTTGTCGGCGGGAATATTTTCAAGCAGCTGACCCAGGCGTTCGTACTGTGCACGTGCCACCGAAAACCCTTTCCAGGAACCAACCAGAATATCGATCGGCGCCAGTGCGCGGCCCAACAGCAATGAGCCGGCAATCATCATGCCGGGCGAAATTTCCTGCTGCAGTGCCAGCAAGGCGCCCAGGCCCAATATCAGTGACTGGACAGCGATTCGGAAGGTTTTTGTCACACTGGTCAGAACGCCCGCCGCCCGGCTCGCCTCAGTCTGCAGCCCAAGGACCTGGTCAGAATTTTTTTCCTGCTCACGGCGGATATCCGCGGTCATGCCCATGGCCGCAATCACTTCTGCATTACGCAGGCTGCCAGCCACCTGGCCATTGACCCGGTTGGCCTTGGTGTTGGCATCTTTCAGGCGTGTGGTGGTAACTTTCTCGGTGACCCAGGCCAAAATAACCATGATGATACCCGCGATTATGGCGACAACACCGAACCAGAAATGGAAGACAAACATGATGGCAATATAGATCGGGAACCACGGGGCATCAAAGAAGGCGAACAGACCGTTGCCGGTCATGAACTGACGCAAACTGGACAGGTCATTCAATGGCTGTGATGAAGAATTATTGCCGGAGAGCAATGCGTTTTTGAAGGTTGCATTAAAAACGCGTTCACGTAATTGTAATTCAATCCTGTTACTGGCGCTGGTCAGGATCATTGAGCGTACCCACTCGAACCCGCCCATCGCCATGACCAGGAACACCATCAGCAGTGTCAGCATGGTCAGGGTCGGATAGCTGCCGCTGGAGATCACTCGATCATACACCTGAAGCATGTAAATGATCGGCGTCAGCATCAGGATATTAACTGCTGCACTGAACAGACCGGCGTAAAGAAAATACCGGCGCACGGACTTCATGACGTCGAACAATTCGGGGTAGGTAACAGAGCTTTTGGTCTTATTCATTGTTTAGGGCATTCATCCGTGCGTGTGGCGAATCGTCTAAATTGATGGGAACCGGGCACTGGTTTTGCGCCAACGAGTCGTTGAGCAGTATGTTGGGGTATTGTGGTTGGTTTCAACCCCGGGCGCCAGACGCGTTCCACGATTGGGCAGATTATAACCCCGGCAGGGCTTGATTACTACGCGATGACGGTGCGCCTGGCAACAGCGAGCGCCAGATCAAAGCTCTTCGGCGCCCTCGGCCAGCTGCTTCAGCGCCCCGGTGTCGGTCACCAGCAGCATGCCCGGGCCATCACGTTTGACGATCTGCCGGGTTTGCAGAATCTGGAATACCCGGCTCACCGACTCGCGGCTCAGGCTCAGCATGATGGCGATTTCCATGTGCGTGGGCGGGTTCATGATCACCGTGTCCAGCAGCGTTTCCTGTGCCCGTTGCGGCACCAGCATCCACAGTTGGCAGCATACGCGCTGACTGATGTTGGGCAGGCCCAGCAAGGAGCGTTGCCGGGTCATCTGGCGCACCCGCGCGGCGAGTCTTTCGCCCAGCATGTTGAGCAAAATGGGTGCCTGTAGTGATACCTCGCGCAGGCTGTCCATGGGCACAAAAACAGCCACCGCCGCGGTCAGCGCAATCACGAACTCCGGTTGAGGGCCATGGTCAAACATGCCCAGTTCGCCACAGAAGTCGCCGGGCTCTACAAAATAAAGTCCCACTTCGCGGCCATCTATCGTAAAATCAACGCCCTGTAGACGGCCTTCGAATAAAAAGCAAATGCATTCCTCGCGTACGCCCGCGTTCAGCACCACCGCGCGGCGGGCGAACTTACGCACGCTGGACTGCTGCGCAAGGTGGGCAAGCGTTGCTTGTGGGAGAGGCTTCAGGCCGGGGAATGTGCCCAGAAGCTCCGGCGTGACCTGCATGTGGCTGTCTCTGCAATGGGCTCTTCAACCAACGGGAAAGGCTCTGCAACGAGCGCAAACCGTTATGTGGCGGGCGTTTTATACAATCAGTGCCATTATAGTAAGTTAATGCCGAATAGCAAACACGGGCTGATAACGCGAGGAAGCGCCAGGAAACACGAGAAAGCACGAGAAAGCACAAGGAAACACAAAAAATAGTCAGAGAACCTCGGCCCGGTGTGACCGTAATCACTCGCTTTGCCGGTCTAATGGGGTAGGCTGACTCTCACGCTCAAACAGGACTGATCCGATGACACAGAAATCGATTAAATCAGGCTTTTATAACGCTTTGATGACACTGCTGATGATGACACTGCTGATACTGGCGGCCGGGCAGACTGTGGCCGTCGCGCAAGAAACATCGCGAGAGACAGCCCGAGAGACAGCCCAGGAAAAGGCAGAAGGCACAGCGTCATTGGCCATCGCAGAATCACAGCCGCTGGTGGGCGAAGTCAGCCTGGTATTGGGCAGGGCCTGGCGGGTGTCGGGCAGCGGCCGCGAGGCAGTGGCGCCGGGTACCGAAATCCGTGCCACCGACCGCATTGTTACCGAGGCTAACGGTCACGTCCATATCCGTTTTGTTGATCAGGCCTTGGTCAGTGTGCGCCCGGACAGCCGTCTGGAAATCGTGCAGTACGATTACAATGCCGACAAGCCTGAACAATCCGCCATCAAACTGAATCTGGAAGAAGGCATTACCCGCGCCATCTCTGGCCGTGGCGCAAGTGCGGCGCGCGAGCGTTTCCGCCTGAATACGCCGATTGCCGCCATTGGCGTGCGTGGCACCGACTTTGTAGTCAGCGCCACGCCCCGCGCTGTGCGCGCCCTGGTCAACGAAGGTGTGATTATCATGGCGCCGTTCTCCAGTGATTGCCGCGCCGACAGCTTTGGCCCCTGCCTGATCAATGCTGTGGAACTGACCGGCAGTTCGTTGCAGGTCATTGAAATGGAGGGCAACAGCGCCGCGCCGCGCCTGCTGCCCGCTGTTGTTGAACGTGGCGCCGGCATGATGCAGGCAGAAGTGCAGCTGGCCATGAATGAGGCGCAGGGTAATGCCGATGACAAAAACGCCGGTACCAATATTTACCTGGAAAGCGTCACCTCACAGCGCGTCAAGGACGAAGCCGCCAATGTGACAACGCCGTCAGCACCCACAGCACCCACAGCACCACCGCAGCCAACCACCCCTGAGCCGCAACTGGTTGATTTTACGCCAAAAGCTGTTGTTGCCGGCGCCGAGCTGGCCCAACGCAATCTCATCTGGGGACGCTGGGCCGACGGTCAGGCTGAGCAAGAGCGTATTACCGTCGCCTTTGCTGATGCCATGGCCGGTCGCGATGTAACGGTCGGCAATGGTGAGTACATTTTGTTCCGTGATGGCAACGGCGCTAGCCGGGTCGAGCGTGGTCTGGGCCCCGTCAGTTTTGATCTGGTCAGCGCCCAGGCGTTCTATCATTCGGACAGCGGTGTGGCTGCCATGACGGTCAACGGTGGCTCGCTGGACATCAATTTTGACGCCAGCCAGTTTGCGACCTCGCTGCAGATGAATCACAGCCTGACCGGCAACGTAAGCTTTGAGGCCAGTGGCCGGCTTTATGACGGTGGTTTTTTCCACACCCGGTCGGCAACCGAGCGCATGGCCGGCGCCGTCAGCCTCGACGGCAAAGAAGCCGGTTATTTCTTCGAGAAGCAGCTGGAAAATGGCGGCATTAAAGGTCTGACCTTGTGGGATAGCCGCTGATCATGCAACTCCTGTCCCGGCTTAACCAGTTAATCAACCCGGTTGCACTCGCGCTGCGTCTGCTGCCTGCGCGCGGGCGTGTGCTGATGTTGGCACTGGCCGCCGTGATCAGTGTGGTGCTGATGAGCGTGTTTGCCGGCAGCCTGGATACGCTGGAAGAGCGTTTGGGCGCCCAGGGCTGGTTGATGTCGGCCCAGGACATCCCGGAAGAGCGCATCAGCATTGTTGCTATCGACGAAGCCAGCCTTGCCGAAATCGGCCCCTGGCCCTGGCCACGCAGTGACATGGCCCGTCTGGTCAGCGCCCTGAACGACGCCGGTGTGCAGCTGCAGATACACGATATTACCTATCCGGAAGAGCGCGAAGGCGACGAGCAGTTGATCGCGGCATTGGGCGCTTCGCGAGGTGCGGTGCTGGCGCAGGTCCCGGTATTGCCGGCCAATGGGCAGCAGGGCCGGCGAGAGCAGAACGTGCGCACCGGCGTCATGAGTTTTCCGCTGACCGGCCTGGACTGCTCAGCCATGGCTGGCGCCGGCAACACACTTGGCAGCACCAACAGCACCAACAGCTTTATTGCCCCGCACGCCGGCTTTAACGCCATCCCCAAAGGCCATATCGCACCCATTATGGCCAGCGATGGCGCTATCCGCAAAGTTCCTGCGTTTGTCTGCGTGGACGGCGAAGCCTACCCGGCGCTGGCACTGAGCGCCCTGTTGCAAGCGACCAATGCGCCCAACTGGTCCGTCAACCTGAGTCAGGGCAGCGGCCTGTTTGCGCCCGCGCAGGTGCTGCGCCTGGACGCTTACCCAGGGCTGACCATTCCGCTTGATGAAGACGGCAATCTGCGTATCTCCTATAAAGACCTGCCGCAGAATTTCCGCGCTGTGTCTGCTGCCGATGTCATCAATGGCAACATCGAACCCGGCATGCTGGAAAATGCCTGGGTACTGGTCGGCGGCACGGCCTTTGGCATGGGCGACATTGTGCCGACCCCTTATAATGGCGCCACCCCGGGCGTTGAATTACAGGCCCGCTTGCTGGGCAGTCTGCTTGATACCACGATGCCTTACACCCCGCGCGGCGCCCAGTGGTTGCTGGCCATGCTGGCGCTGTTGTTTGCCGGCGTCACCTTATTACTGGCCAGTGCCCGCGAACGGGTCGCGGCCTACGGCCTGCCCATTGCCGCGGTGCTGATGCCCGTGGTTACGCTGGGGCTGCACTGGCAGTTACTGGCAGTTTATGAAATCTGGCTGGGCTGGCTGTTCCCGGCGGTGTTTGGTCTGCTGGCTGCCAGTTTGTTATTGC
>Ga0136557_1001333_pt1 | contig 16198 bp, 14 predicted proteins | sample AntRauTorckE6832_FD_104796 | JGI IMG/M metagenome (GOLD analysis project Ga0136557, IMG submission 104796) | Saline lake microbial communities from Rauer Islands, Antarctica - Metagenome Torckler E6 #832 | ecosystem: Environmental > Aquatic > Non-marine Saline and Alkaline > Saline | place...
CTAATAGATGCAGTATAAATAAAATTTTCAAAATCAAGGCAGCCGGCTGAATAAAGTGCAGATATTTCACCGAAGCTGTGTCCTGCAGCAGCAGAAGGATATATCCCGTAATCTTTAAGAGCTTTAGTATAAAGAGCTGAAGTAAGACCTATTGCCGGCTGTGCATTATCTGTAGATTTTAATTCTTCTTCAGCCTCTTTTAAATCTTTGTCAGGACTTGGGAAAATAAGTTCATTAAGAGATTTCTCTTTTTTGGAAACATTTGAAAATATTTCATCTGCTTTTTTATAAATATCTGTTTTAATAAATTTTTTAATGTCTTTTCCCATGTTTGTGTACTGGCTTCCCTGTCCCGGAAAAAGAAAACATGCTTTTTCATGTTTTTTACCTGAGTAAAGATAAAAATTTTCAGATTTTATAAACTTTTCTTCTTTTTCAAATTCAGTCTCTATATTTTGAATAAAATCATTTATTGTAAAAGCATTTTCGGTTATTAATGCGGCTCTTACTTTATCTGCTGAATCGTTTGTGAAATCTTTTTTTTTAATTTTATTTTTAAGGTTTTCTTTTGTATCTGCTGATGCTGTATATATTTTTATATCCAATTTGTATCTCCATGAATTTTATTTCTTAGTTGCTGAGGGAAAACTGCCTTTTTTGTCTGTTTCTGCGTTAAATTTTTCATTTGCCGTAACTGAACAAAAAATTCAAGTTTTCGGCCAATTACCAGTTACATTTTTTCAAAAACTACCAAAAGTCTTTTAAATCAAAATGAACAGGAATATCAAGACTGTTTATAAAATTTATTCTTGAGAGAATACCTGCCTCATTTAATATTTTCAATGCAATTTCAGAAGCTTTTCTGTTTTTAAAATCTTCAAGCGGGCTGTTTTTAACATATGAATTAAACGCAGCCATTGAATGTCCAGCCCAGATCTGAAAATCGTTTTTTCTCTTTTCAATACCGTTTATTGCCCACCATGATGACTGACCAAGATATGATCTGAAAATAAGAGCCATCTTTTTTTTGGGGTTTTGCTCAGCTTTTTCAATTATACCGGCATCTGTTTTATTAAAATATTCTTTGGTAGTTTCCCATTCATCTTTAAGACTTTTTTCAAAAACAGTATTTTCTATAAATTCTCTGTCATCTTTATTAATATCTTCTATGGAATCTGAATTCTGAAAGATTTTTCCAAGAAAATTTGCCCTTGAAGCAAATCTGTTTTCTTTTTTAAGAACCTGAACTTTTCCGCCCATTTCAAAAGTGTCTGCCGAAGGAGCTGTTTCAAAATCTCCCTGTTTTGCTTTGCTGAGCATCTCTTTAACAAGGTCTGAAGTTCCGGCTTCAAGACATGACTGATTTATGGAGCCTGTCATTATAAAATCGGCTCCCATTGAAAAGGCTGCAAGGGCAGAGTGGGGCGTACTTATGCCTCCTGCAAGACCAGCGCTTAAATATATGTCAGGATAATTTTTCTGATATATATCTTTAAGAAATAAAATTTCAGGAAAAAGTGAAACAGCAGGCTGTTTATCTGTATGTCCGCCTGAATCTGCCTCGGCAATTATATCTGAAGACATGGGTATAAGCTGTGAAAGTTTTGCTTCTTCTTTTGTTATAAGTTTTTCCTGTTCAAGTTTTTTTATAATTTTTAAAGGAGGAGGTTTTAAAAAGTTTTCTGCAACCTCTTTTCTTGAAATTTTTGCCAGAATTTTATTCGGGATTAAAATCTGGTCATTTTCTTTTTTAATCCCTTTTACTCTGAAATACACAAGACCTTTTGTCATTCTTATGTAAGCGCCTGCACTTATTGATCTTACATCTCTTTTTAAAAGCTCTTTTAAAAGGTTGAGTTCGTTTTCCTGATTTCCCGGAATATTAATTATATTTACAAGAAAATTACATGAGTCTGCTTTAAGATTTTCAGCTGTTTTTAAAATTTTTTCATGCGAAAGACCTGCTGAACCAAAATCTCCCATACATCCTGATTTGGAAAGTTCTCTCACCATTTTTTCAGATGAAATTCCTTTTGCCATAGCTCCTGCAATATAAGGATATTTTAGATTGAATCTTTGTAAGAATTTTTTCTGCAAAGAAAAATTAAACTCAGGGATTATATAATCAGGTCGATTATCAAGCGGTTTGTCTGAAATATAAAATTTTGAATTTTTAATATAAATATATAGTTTTGATTCAATTTGTTTAATTAAATCAATGACTTTATTTTTTTCAGATTCTTTTATTTCTTTCATTTTATTTTCTTTTTTTGCTGTCCGATTAATTCCTTGGATGAAACTTGTCATGAATTTTTTTAAGCCCTGACTTTGAAACATGGGTATAAATCTGGGTAGTTGCAAGATCTGCGTGTCCAAGCATTATCTGAACAGATCTTAAGTCAGCTCCTCCTTCAAGAAGATGGGTTGCAAAAGAGTGCCTTAAAATATGTGGTGAAACATTTTTTTTTATTCCGGCTTTTTTAGCATATATTTTAAGCTGCTTCCATATTCCCTGTCTTGTTAAAGGTTTTCCTCCCTGACCTACAAACATATTTGGAGAAGATTTCGTTTTCAAAAGTCTTCCCCTTGCAAATTCAAGATAATTATTAAGAGCATCAATAGCAAAACTTCCAACGGGTATAGCCCTTTCTTTGCTCCCTTTGCCGAAAACTTTTATATATCCTGGATTAAAAAAAACATTTTCTTTTTTCAGGCCTGTAAGTTCTGAAATTCTTAAGCCTGCGGCATATAAAAGTTCAATTACTGCATTGTCTCTTATTCCTGTCGGTTTTGTCATATCCGGTGCTTTAAGAAGTGATTCCACTTCTTCAGGGCTAAGATATTCCGGAAGTTTAAGGCCGCATTTTGGAAGATCTGTTTTTGAAGCAGGAGAAGATTTTAAAATCTCTTCTGATACAAAAAAATTATAAAGACCTCTTAATGTTACAAGGTGTCTTGCTCTTGAACTCGGTCTTATATCTTTTTGTGCAAGAAAAAGGAGATAACCTGATATATCCTGCTGATCAGCAGATAAAATATTTTTATCTGAATTTTTTTCAAGAAAATCTGCAAACTGCATTATATCAGAGCTGTAAGCAGAGATTGTTTCACTTGAAAGACCTTTTTCAATCAGAATATATTCATAAAATTTTTCTAATTCATCTTCCCATGAATTTGCCATGTTTAAAGAAAATCTTCAGGTTTGGTTGTATTTAAAATTTCAGCGCCGTCTTTTCTTACCACAGCCATATTTTCAAGTCTTATTCCGCCCCATTCAGGAATATAAATGCCAGGCTCTATTGTTACAACCATTCCCTCTTCAAGGACTTCATCTGTAAGCGGGCTGAGCCTTGGTGCCTCATGCACAGCAAGGCCTACTCCGTGTCCGAGCCCGTGTCCAAAATACTTTCCGTACCCCGATTTTTCAATTATATCCCTTGCAGCTTTATCTGCATCTTTTGCTTTTACACCTGCTTTAATTGCATTAGTTCCTGCATCCTGTGCTTTTTTTACAATGGAAAATATTTTATCAAATTCACTATCTTTTTTATTAAGATAAAAGCTTCTTGTTATGTCAGAGCAATACCTGTTTATTAATATTCCCCAGTCGAATAATATTGTTTCTTTTTCTTTGAATATTTTTTCCGATGGAACAGCATGGGGTTTTGCAGCATTAATTCCCGAGGCTGTAATTGTTGAAAAAGAAAGTCCCTGAGCGCCCATTTCCCTCAATGTTTTTTCAAGAAGCCAGGCACCTTCCTCTTCAGTCATTCCAGGTTTTAAATCAGGTTTAATTTTTAAAAGACCTTTTTCAGCTGTTTCAAGAGCTTTTTTTATCTGATCTATTTCATCTTCGTCTTTTAACTGTCTTAATTTTTCAACTATTCCTGAAACAGGTTTAAGGATGAGATTTTTTCTGCTTTCCTTTACAGATTTATCCATTCTATCAAAAAGATCATAGCTTACTCTTACTGATTCAAATCCTGCTTTTTTAATCCCTGCTGCTTCCATAATATCTGGAAGTTCTTTTGCAAGACCTTTTTTATAGCAGTATACTTCATATAAAGGAGCCTGTGTTTTGGCATCAAAAGTAAACCTTGAATCAGTTGCAAGAACAAGTTTGTTTTTACCTATTGCAAGTATTCCTGCGGTTTCGTCAAATTGAGAATCTTCACCTTCAAATCCGCTTAAATAGAATCTGTTTTCTGCTATAAAAATTAAAATTCCGTCTATTTCTTCTGAGTCAAATTTATCTCTTACTTTTTCAATTCTTGCTTTTATTTTATCCAAATTATTTTCTCCGTTTTAATCTACAATACATCTGAATCCTAATATATTAGCTGTAAAATCAGGTTTTAAAAAAAATCTTGACCATAGCCTTACAGACTGATCTGACACAAAACTGCCGCCCTTTGCAATATAAAAAGTTTTATTGTGTTTTTCAATTCTTTCTGTTGTCCACTCCCATACATTGCCAAGGGTTTCAGATATGCCAAGCTCATTTATTCCGGTTTCATATTCGTCAACAGGTGAAGTGTCTCCTTTGCCTGAATTTTCAGTATTACAGGCATTTTCTTTCCACTGGCTTCCCCAGGGAAACGGATAGCCTTTTTTAGTTCTTGCTCCTGCTTCCCATTCATACTCAGAGGGTAATTTTTTGCCTATCCATGCACAAAAGGAAAGTGCATCTTTGAGTGAAATATGAACAACAGGGTGTGATCTTTTTTTATGAAGATCACTTCCAGGGCCGAACGGCTGATGCCAGGAAGCTCCTTTTACAATTCCGCTTTTACCGGTTGAACTTAATACAGACTTGTGTTTGCCTGTTTTATAATCATAAACAGTTTTGTATCTTGATTCAAAAACTGTGGAAAATCCTTTATCTTCGGCTGTTGTTATATATCCCGTTTTTTCGGTAAAAATCTCAAACAAGGCGTTTGTTACAGGAAATGCAGCCATATAGAATGTATTAATCTTTGTTATTGTTTCTTTGTCTATTTCCGGAACCGGCCAGGGTGAGCCTTTTTTATATTTACCTTCTTCAATAATAAGAAACTGATTATAATATCTGTCCATTGCTCCGAGGTAGCTGTCGAATTTTTCAGACAATAGTCTTCTTGATTCAATATTGTGCTTGTCAAGGTAGTTTTCAAATTCTCCGAGACTTTCGGTTGGAAGACCGAGTTCAGGAGGTTTTTCCTCGATTTCGTCTTCTTCTCCGTATTCTATTTCGTCTGCATCAACCAGTTCTTCATCTTCGTCAAGTTCAATTGCATCGTCCGGGTCTATATCTTCGTCATCTTCGAGTTCAACTTCTTCGGTTTCATCGTCTTCATCCAGTTCTACTTCTTCAGTATCTTCATCACCGTATCCTGAATCATCTTCGTCGACTTCTTCAAGCTCTTCGTCTTCACCGAGTTCTACCTCTTCAGTATCTTCATCGCCGTATCCTGAATCATCTTCGTCGACTTCTTCAAGTTCTTCATCTTCGCCTAGTTCTACTTCTTCAGTATCTTCATCGCCGTATCCTGAATCATCTTCGTCGACTTCTTCAAGCTCTTCGTCTTCACCGAGTTCTACTTCTTCAGTTTCTTCATCACCGTATCCTGAATCATCTTCGTCGACTTCTTCAAGTTCTTCGTCTTCGCCTAGTTCTACTTCTTCAGTTTCTTCATCGCCGTATCCTGAATCATCTTCGTCGACTTCTTCAAGTTCTTCATCTTCGCCTAGTTCTACTTCTTCAGTATCTTCATCACCGTATCCTGAATCATCTTCGTCGACTTCTTCAAATTCTTCATCTTCGCCGAGTTCTACTTCTTCAGTTTCTTCATCACCGTATCCTGAATCATCTTCGTCGACTTCTTCAAATTCTTCGTCTTCGCCTAGTTCTACTTCTTCAGTTTCTTCATCTTCGTAGCCTGAATCATCTTCATCTAATACTTCAAGTTCCTCGTCTTCGCCGAGTTCAACCTCTTCTGTATCCACGTCGCCATAGCCTGCTTCGTCTTCATCAACTTCTTCAAGCTCTTCGTCTTCTCCGAGTTCAACTTCTTCGGTTTCCTCACCTTCAGAACCTGATTCATCTTCGTCAACTTCTTCAAACTCTTCATCTTCACCTGGTTCAACTTCTTCAGTTTCTCCATCCTCTTCGACTTCTTCAAACTCAAAATCTTCCTCAGATTCATCATCCTCAATTATTTCAAGTTCTTCATCATCTCCAAGCTCAACCTCTGTGGTGCTTTTTTTCTCATCATCCTCAGAAGACTCACTTTCCTGATCTTCATTTTCTGATTCAGAAAAATTCTTTTCTATATCAGACAAAAGAGACTGAATTGTTTCAAATTGAGATTTGTCTTCGGACTCGTTTTGTTCCCTTGATTTCTGGAGGAATTCTTTTATTGTATTTAAAACCTCGGATATCTGAGAAAGTGAGACTTCATTACCTTCTGAAAAACTCTCTGTAAAAGATGATAAAAGCTTTTCCCGTGCATTGTCAGACATTGAAAAAGTATTGTTTTCATTTATTATAATTCCTTCCGGATTAAGTCCTGATTCAAAAAGCTTCTGAAGGTCTTTATTTATTGTATTTCTTACGCTGAGTGCATTTTTTTTTCTTGAATTGATTTTAGAAACTTCTTCTTTTGGGATATCCCAGACGTGGGAGACCAATATTTCTAAAGGAATATTTTGAATTTTACTTAAATCTTCAGTAGTTTTGTAGTAGGATCTGATTAACTTAATCAGTTTTGCTTTGGGAGAAGATCTGCTGATATAGCTCAGGGAATTAAGAGCCTGATCTATGCCTTCTAAAGTAATATTGGTTGATGCCAAAGGGTATATTCCTTATTTATTAAATATTAATGGATCAGTAATGAATTCAATTTTTTCTATTATAAACCATAATAATAAGAGCGGCAAAACTATAATTTCCTTTAATCTCGCTCTTGCTTTGTCACTTTTAAATAAAAAAACTCTGTATATGGCTGATACTGGCAATGAGGCCTTAAGTTTTATAATCCGGGCTTATTCCGGTGAAAAGAAAGACTATTCAGGATTTTTAAGTGATTTGCCGTGCAGTCTTTACAAAGGTTTTATATCTGATTTTGATATTTTTGCCTTTGATACAGAAGCTTATGATCCTGAAGAAGAAAAAGACAGAAATCTTATTAAAGAATTAAAAAAATATCTAAGTGCAAACTACGATTACGTAATTGCTGATACAAAAAGTTCACTTGCCGGAGACATAGATTTTTTTACTTTTCTTGCGGATAAGTATATAATACCACTTGAATTAGATGAAGAAGCTTTTGACAGTCTTGTACCATTATTTGCAAAACTTGAGTGGCTGAAAAAAGATAAAATCATAAATTCTCAATCTGCAGGATTTCTTATTAACAAAGCAGATGAAAATTCAAGGCTTAACAAGGTTTTTAAAAAACAGTCTTTTTATCTGTTTAAAACTTTTGTTCTTGATTCAGTAATTCCGTACAGTGATGTTCTTGATTCAGAAAATGGTAAGTCTTTCAGTATTACAAACGATATAATAAGCATGCCGGCGAAAAGTTTTTTAAATCTTGCTGAACTTTTAATTAAACAGGGAGAAACTAAATGAAGATAGCAAACAAAGATTCAATTGAAGTTGGTGAAAAAGAGCTCCTTGATTCTATTATTGCAGAACTGGACTGGGAAGTGATTGAACAGAAATTAAAAGAAAAACATAATATAAAACTTCAGGAAGATGTAGACTTTAATAATGGCGACATTGTTGTTCACGGCAGTAAAATTGCCTATAAGTTAAATTTTGATGTTAAGATAACTTTGTCTGTGCTTTTTGATCGTCTTGGTGAGTGCATTGATATTTCAGCCGCAGGTTCAGAAGATGAAGCCGCTGAAGAGCCTGAATCTTATGAAGAAGAGGAAGAAACAACTGAAGCTTTAGCTGATGATCTTCCTGAAAGAAAGACTGAAAATGAAGCAGGGTCTGATATTTCAGGAATGATAGATGAAATAAATAATGAAGATGAATAATTTTTCGTTGAACAAAGAATTCTGGTTTTCGGCCAAATACTAATTTATTAAAGATTGCCAAGATTTGATTAGAAAAGGTTTTTTCAATATTAAATTCAGGATAATTCTATTATGACATCTCCAAAAGATTCAGAGTTTTTTTATTTCAGAAGTGAATTCGATAAAACCCTTAAGCAGTATTTCAGGGAAGTAATGGATCTTTCAGTTTTACCTTCCGGGCTGAGTCTTAATATTCCGGTTATTTCATGCCTTATACTTCTTGTGGAAAGAGAAAAAGAGATTCAGGATTTTCCACAGTCCCCGCCTGAAAGATATACAAGAGATTCTTTTATTGATGATATTGAAACTGTTGGTGTAGGAGTCGACAGAATAATATTTGATACAATCGAAGATCTTATATCTTTTGGATTTATAAATGCCACAGATAAAGATGTCAGACCGTCTGAAACTGCTTTTAAAATTGTAAATTTTATTAATAATCTGTTTCCCGGAATGACAGGAATAAATTTTGTGGCTTATCTTGTTCAGACAATAGATGAAGTATATTCAGACAGGAAAAGTCTTGCTGAAGGAAAAGAGGTTTTTTATCAGACTCTTAGATCAAGGAGCGCAGGGAAAAAATCTGTATCTGAAGATGCTGTGAAAGCTTTAAAAAAAGAAGCTCCCAAAGAGACACAGGGAGTGAGCAGCAAGGCGTTGAAAGAAAGGCTGAGTCAGCTTAGAAAATCGAGACAGGCTCAAAGTTCGGACGATGAATTAAAAAAAATGAAGGTTAAGTCTGTTTTTGGTAAACCGGGGGCAAAAGAGGAAAAAAAAGAAGAATTTCAGGAAGATGCTGCTGATCTGAAAGAAGAACCATCAAATGAAGAAAAATCTGCTGAAGAAATACCTGCTGAAGAAATAAAAAAAGAAGAAGCTGAACAAGTGTTTGAAAAAGACAGCCAGTCAGAAATTTCTGAAAAAGAAGATTTTTTTGAAAAAGATTCTGAATCAAATATTAAAGAAGAAAAAGAATTAGCTGATGAAAAGATTCAGTCGGATGAAAAGCAAATAACTGAAGAGCCTGATTTAAAAGAGCCTGAAAAAGAAGAAAAGATAGAAGAGTCTGTTCAGGCTGAAGAAAAACCAGAGCCAGCTCAGGCCGCACCAGAAATAAAAGAGCCGGATTTAAAACAGGAAGAAAAAATTCCGGAACCTGAAAAGGAGAATTCGTCTGAAGATGCAGTTGGGGAAGCTGATATAAATGAACTTACAGATGAAGAAATAGAGCAAAGGGTTTCAAGGTTTGAACAGGACCTTGCAATGACTTGCCCTGTTTGCAATGACGGAAAAGTTACTGACAGTGTAACAGGAAAAGGGAAAACATATTACCAATGCACAAATAATGTTTGTCATTTCATAAGCTGGGCAAAACCTTTTCATTATCAGTGCCCTGTGTGCAAAAACCCTTTTCTTGTTGAAACTGTAATGCCTGATGGAAGCAAAGGGTTAAAATGCCCGAGAGCTACCTGTGATTATCAGCAGGATGATCAGAAAAGTCCGGAATCAAGACAAACACCTAAAAAAAAGAAAAAAGTTGTAAGAAGGGTAAAAAAGAAGAAATAATATTTTCAGCCAGTTTTTTTAATCCCCAAGAACATGATTTCTTAAAACAACAGCTGAAAATTCTCCTTCGAATATCTTGTTATTATCAGAATATACTGAAACAGAAATCTTGTGCCTGTTTTTTTCAGTATTTATAATTTCTGCTTCAGCTTTAACAGTTTCTCCCACAGAAGACGGTTTTAAAAATTTAGATGAAGCAGACTGAAGCACAACATTTGGATGATTTACAGCAATCATTGCTGCATAATCTGCAAGTCCGAATATAAAACCTCCGTGGATAAGGTCTTTATCATCTGCAGCCATTTCCTGGGTAAGCTTAAGCTTAACAAGGCTTTTTCCGTTTTCACAATATTCAGGCGTACCACATAGGGTTTGATTTATTTTATTGTGTGTATCAATCTTTAAAGTCAAGTTCCAAATCCTCTTCAGATTCAATAATTTCAGGGATCATAAATTTAAAGGATGAACCGTTTTTTCCGTCGCTTTCAACCCAGATTCTTCCTTTGTGAGCTTCAACTGCAAGCTTGCAGAAAGAAAGACCTAGTCCGGTTGAAGATGCTTTTTTATCCCTGGAATGAAAATATTTTTCAAATATTTCTTCCTGCTCTTCTGCAGGCACACCTTTGCCGTTATCTTTTACATAAAAAACAATATGATCCTTATCTTTTTCAAAACCGGTGTAAATACTGTCTTTAGTGTCGCTGTGAATTATTGCATTCATTATTATATTCTGAAGAACTCTTAACAAAATACCTTTGTCTCCCCAGATATATGCAGTATCTTTTGAGCCGGACTCATCCTTAATTTCTATAGATTTGTTTTTTGCAGTTGCAAAAAGTCTTGATGAGGCTTCATTTATAATTTCCTGTGCAGAAATTTTTTCATGGATAAGGTTTAAAGAACCTTCCTCAAGTCTTGTAATATCCAGAAGATTTGAAATCATGGAATACATATTGTCGCATCCTGCCTGTGCAGATTTCACATATTCCATATTTTCATCAGTAACAGTGTATGAAAGAATGTCAAGATTTGCTATAACTTCTGAAACCGGGCCTTTTAGGTCATGAACCATCATCTGGAAAAATTCGTTTCTTATTTTTTCAAGTTTTTTAAGTTTTTTATTTTTTTGTGAAAGTATATACTGGTTATTTTTAAGTTCTTCTGTAAGTCTGAATGTTTCAATCTGGCTTATTATAATCCCAGCCAGATCAAGAAGAACCCCCCTTTCTTCATCTGAAAAACAATCTGAATCTTTTTTTTCAGTAAGATTTATAACACCTATTACATCATTTTCTCTGATAACAGGAATAATAAGAAATGCCTGTTTGTCATAGTTGCTTTTTTCGCAGCGCTGTCCATCAAAATTCTGGTTTTTTTCAATATATAAAGGCATTTTGTTTTTAAATACCCAGCAGGAAGGACTGTCTCCGTTCAAAGGCTGTTTAATACCAACAATATCAGGATTTGTGGATGCTGCTACCTCCATGTTAAGCCTGTCTTTTTTGATCATTATTGATCCTTTGGAGGTTTCTGTGATTTGTGTAAGAAAAATTATTATATCCTGAAGCTTTTCAAAGTTTGATTTGGATTCATTGTTTGAAATTTCAATTATTTTTTTTATGAAATCGAGGATGTTTATCTTCTTAACCATTTAATACCCGCCTTTTTGTGAAACTGAATTTATTCGGAGATGATCTGTTTTAAGTTTTGACCATCAGGCATTTTCCTGAAGAAGTTTTTTTACTTCTTCATTTTCCGGAGCAATTTTTGTAAGTTTTCTAAGTATTTCATCAGCTCTCATAACCTGTTTTATGTTCATATACGATTTTGCAAGAAGAAGATTTGCTTTGAAATTATCAGGTTCGACTTTTACAGCTTTAACAGCGTAGTCGATTACTTTTTTTGGCTGTTTAAAATTATTGTATATCTCTGCAATTGTAAGAAGAATATCAAGGCGTTCAGGATTTGAAGCCTGAAGATCTTCAAAAAGTTCAAGAGCATCTTCAAAATAGTTGTATTTATAATATAAATATGCTGTTTCCTCTTTTTCCCTTTCAGGTTCATCCGAAAGTTCAAAGACTTTGTTGAACAAAGGTCTTGCCTTTTCATAATTGTTGTTAGCAAGAAGAATTTTTGCAAAATTAAATGCTCTTGAATAATGACGAGGGCTTATTTTCATTGCTTTTTCAAAAAACTTGCCTGCTTTATCAATGTCATTTTTCTTAAGGTATATTTCTCCGAGGTGATGATATGCAAAAACATCCAGACGGTTCATTTTGGCAGCTCTGAGAAAACATTTTTCAGCATTTGAAATATCGTTTTTTTCATAAAAAAGAGATCCCAGAACCCTTATAGGTCTTGAAGATTTGGGTTCTGCTTTGACAGCCTTTTTTGCCGTTTCAATTGCTCCGTCAAGATCATCGCTTTCCTGAAGTTCTCTTGAATCTTTTAAAAGTTTTATAAACTCAGGAGGGTTGTTGTATTTCTCAATAACTGATTTTACTTTATTTTCAAGAGACTTAACTGTAAGAGGCTTGAGTATGTATGCGTCGATATCAGATTCAGCTGCTTCTGCAACAATTTCTTTGTTTGATTCTGCAGTAATCATTATTACCGGCATGTCTCTGAATCTTTTATCGTTTCTGATATTATAGAGAAGTTCTATACCTTTCATCTTAGGCATATTCCAGTCCATAATTGCAAAATCAAACTCTTTTTCCTGCATAGCTTTCAGGGCCATTTCTCCGTTGTAGCAGATATTAAAAGAGCCTCCGAAATTAAGGATTTTCATCATGTTGCGGATTGATTTGCACATGTTTTCCATATCGTCTACAATCAGAACTTTCATTTTATAAATGTCTATCATTTATCCAGGCTCCGTTTAAGGAAGTTATATTATTTAATAATTAACTTATAACACTACCATAACTTACAAAAAAATTACAGCCATGATTAATTTAATTTATCCTGATATTTGTATTGTTTGTCAAAATTTTTTTGAACCTCAGAAAAGGGTTGTTGAATCAGAAAATTTTAACCCGGAATTTGAGGATATATTTTCTAACCATTTCTGCAGCAGATGTATAAAAAAATATAAGGCTTTTTCAGGAGCAGTCTGCAGCAGGTGCGGCAGGCTATTAAATATTCCTGATAGTGAAGATGCTTTGTGTGAGGGCTGTTTAACAAAAAAGTCGGGTCTTGATAAAATCCGTTCTTGTTTTTTGTTCAGAGATTCTGTTGTAGACATTGTACATATGTTCAAGTACAATGACAGAGTATATCTTATAAAAAAAACAGCTTACTTTATATTAAAAGCCTTTCTAGATCTTTACATACAAAATCCTCCGGATTTTATTTTCCCAGTTCCAATGCACAGTTCCGGTTTAAGAAAAAGGGGTTATAATCAGACTTATCTTATGGTGCTTGAAACAGCAGAACTTGCTCAAAATTACGGTTTATTTTTTCCGGAGGTAAAAAACAATATTTTATTAAAAATAAATAAGACCGAGTCTCAGACAGAGCTTGATCATAATTCAAGAAAGAAAAATCTTGAAAATGTATTTAAAGTAAAACACCCTTTATTAGTAAAAAACAGAAAAATATTAATTATAGATGATGTAATGACAACAGGAACAACACTTGAAAAGTGTGCTGAAGAGCTTTTGAAAAATGGTGCTGATTCTGTTGATGCAATAACTTTTGCAAGAGCATGATTTAATAATGAAAGATTTTTTAAATAGTATTTGACTGAAAACTCGAATTTTTTGTTCAGTTCAAGGCAGATGAAAATTTAACCGCAGGAATACTGGAGTATTTTTAGGATTAAATTTTGATTATAACGCAGAAATGGGCAAAAAAGGCAGTTTTCGTTCAGCAACTAAATAGTATTTGGTCTAAAGCTAGAATTTTTTTGTTCACAAACTAATTAGTCATAGGCTGAAAGCCTGAAATAGTTGCCCTGGTCAGGTAATAAATTCCTTGATTGAATTTATATTTCAGAGCTTTCTTATAAATTATAAGGAGAAAGTTTATATGATGAAGGATATAAACAAAATTAAAGCCGGTTTTGTGCAGTTTGATGTTGTACATGGTGATTTTGAGCGCAATTTTGATGAAGTTGAAAAAGGTGTTGAAGAATTAAAAGAGCAGGGTGCTGAGATAGCTGTTCTCCCGGAGATGTTCAGTTGCGGTTTCGATTATATAGCTCTGGAAGAGCACGCAGAAAAAACACCTGCCTTTCTGGAGAAAATCAGTATACTTGCTGAGAAAAATTCCATGGTTATTGCAGGTTCACTTCCTGAATCAGAAAAAGGTAAAATATACAATACTTTATACGTTGTTGAAAAAGACGGCAGAGTTGCTGCTGAATACAGAAAAATCCATTTGTTTTCACACGGCGGTGAACATAGAAAATTTGCAAGAGGCAGCAGAGCTGTTGTTGCTGATACATCTGTGGGAAGACTCGGTCTTATGATCTGTTATGATCTGAGGTTTCCTGAGCTGGGTAGATCTCTGGCAGATATGAAAGCCGATATATTTATTGTATCTGCACAGTGGCCGAAGTCAAGGCAGGCGCATTGGGAGATTCTGCTTCAGGCAAGAGCTGTTGAAGACCAGCTTTTTGTTATAGGTTGCAACAGGGTAGGAAAAGATGACAAGGAATATTCAGGCTCTTCAATGATAATCGCTCCAAAGGGCAGAATTATGTGTCATGCTGATGATAAGGTTCAAACAGGCATGGCTGAACTCGATTTTATGGAAATGATAGAGTACAGATCACAAATACCCTCACTTGAGGAAAGAATCAGCGATGCATACAAACTCAGATAAAAAACAGGCAGGATTGATATATAAAAGCTCTCCTGTGCTGGAAGGTATAAAAGGTTTTTGTCATGGTTTTTTTTCAAGACAGGGGGGCTTTAGTAAAAAGCCATTTGATTCTTTAAACGTATCATTTGACGTCGGTGACTTAGAAACAGATGTAATAAAAAACCGGAAGCTGATACTCAATGAATTCGGTTTTGGGAAAATGGTTTCAGTTCACCAGGTTCACGGAGTGGATGCTTTTATTCCGGGCCCTTTTGACGGCTGTTTTGGTGAACACTGCACGAATGGTTTTGACGCCGATATTATAATTACTGATAATCCGGGTCAGTTGCTTATGGTAAAAACAGCAGACTGCCAGCCTGTTATAATAGCAGATGAAGTCAAAAGGGTTTGTGCTGTTGTTCACAGCGGATGGAGAGGGAGTGTGCAAAATGTAATATGCAGGGCTGTAGATAAAATGATAGAAAAATACAGTTGTGCTCCTTTAAATATGAAAGCTGCTGTAGGTCCTGCTCTTGGACCCTGCTGTGCTGAGTTTAAAAAATACAGAAAAGAGATACCTGAAGAGTTCTGGGATTATAGGGTTGGGGAGTATAATTTCGATTTCAGAGCTATTTCAGTTTTTCAGCTTGAATCAGCAGGGCTTAAGAAAAAAAATATCTGGGTGGATAACCACTGTACTAAATGTAATTATAAACACTATTTCTCATACAGAAACAGAAAAGTTACAGGAAGGCAGGCTTCTGTTGCGGGCTGGCTTCATCTCTGATATAGAATTTTTGCCAGCAACTACTGAATTTAGTTACTGAATGAAAACCGCCTTATTTACCTGGTTGTGAGTTAAAATACTCTGGTATTCCGGCGGTTAAATTTTTCATCTGTTGTAATTGAACAAAAATTTTTGGTTTTCGGCCAAATACTACTTAAATAAAAAGTCTGGATACAGTTTTTTATGAATTTTAAAAAAGCCGGTTTTGTTTTAAATAATTTTTTGTTTATTTTCCATCTTGCTTTTGGAACAAGACACCTGGGAGTTAATAACAGGTTGTGGGATAAGGACAATTCAGTCTTTTATGTTCCTTTTTATAAAGGAATCTTGACTCTTCCAAGGCGTATTAAAATGATGAAGAAAAGAGCTTTTATGGGTTTTATACCTTTTGATGAAGCAGCAGAGCTGTTTCCCGATTATGCATTAAAATGTTACGGAAAAAAAAATGACTTGTAAAAAGGTAAAACAGATTCCAGGGCTTACAGAAAGCGTAAAAGCTTCAGGTTGAGCAGCTAAAATCGGGCCGGAGGTGCTGGCCGGAATTGTTAATAATTTTCCCCTTAGTAACAATAAAAATATTGTTGCAGGATTTGAAAATTCAGAAGATGCAGGTGTTTACAAGCTTTCTGATGATCAGGCCCTTGTTCAGACCCTTGATTTTTTAACTCCTGTTGTGGATGATCCATATGTTTTCGGGCAGATTGCAGCATCGAATTCTCTTAGTGATGTTTATGCAATGGGCGCAAAGCCTTTAACTGCAATGAATATAGTATGTTTTCCTGTGGATATTTTTCCATCTGAAGTGCTTGAAGAGACTCTGAGAGGCGGAAGAGACAAGATTGACGAATCCGGAGCAGTTTTACTCGGTGGTCACAGTGTTGAAGATTCGGAGTTTAAATATGGTCTTTCTGTAACCGGACTTGCTGATCCTTCAAAAATAATATTGAATTCAGGTGCACAGTCTGATGA
>Ga0136557_1001334_pt1 | contig 16197 bp, 11 predicted proteins | sample AntRauTorckE6832_FD_104796 | JGI IMG/M metagenome (GOLD analysis project Ga0136557, IMG submission 104796) | Saline lake microbial communities from Rauer Islands, Antarctica - Metagenome Torckler E6 #832 | ecosystem: Environmental > Aquatic > Non-marine Saline and Alkaline > Saline | place...
TATGTTATCGGCGGTTTTTACAGCAATCTGCTGAAGCTTATAAGACTCGAGTAATACTATTTAAAAAAATTAATATAAAAATAAAGAGGTGATATATGCCCGGACCATTGGGATATTTATTTATTGACATAACATGGATTTCAGCATTTCAGGTGATTCTGCTAGGGCTTGTGGGTGGCATACTCAGCGGTTTCATAGGATCGGGAGGAGCTTTCTTTATGACTCCCGGAATGATGAACCTTGGAGTTCAGGGACCTGTTGCAGTTGCAAGTAATATTACACATAAGTTTGGTAAAGCCATGGTAGGTTCAAAAAAACATGGAGAGATGGGTAATGTTGATAAAAAGCTTTCAATAATAATGCTTATAACAGCCTTTGCCGGAATAAGAATAGCTGTTGTAGTGATGAAAATATTATTTGAAGGAAGCGGTGATTCACATGCGGCTGACCAGGGTGCAGCGGCAAACCTTTATATAAGTCTAGTTTTCGCATTTATTCTCTCGCTTGTAGCTCTTTCAATGCTCAAGGATTTAATAAGCTCCAGATCTTCAGGTGAAAGTGGCCCTTCAACTAAAATAGTCGATTTTTTCTCAAAATTGAAACTATACCCTTTGATCTATTTTCCTGTGGCTGATGTTACTGTATCTTTGTGGGTGGTTTTGGTTTGCGGTCTTGCAACCGGTTACCTTGCAGGAACCATAGGCGTTGGCGGATTTATTGGTGTGCCGGCAATGATATATGTATTTGGTGTCCCTGCTGCTGTAGCAACCGGGAGTGAGCTTTATCTTGCAATGTATATGGGTGCTTTTGGTGCCTTAAACTATGCTTTTGAAGGAATGGTTGACATCAGGCTTACACTTCTTCTCTATGCCGGATCGCTCCTTGGAATTTATATAGGCTCATACGGAACTAAGGTTGTAAAGGAGTTTGTAATCAGGATGGTTACGGCAATAATTATTCTTATATGCGTAGTGAGCCGTATTATTGCAATACCTGTTTATCTTCAGCAGCTTGGGTATATCTCATTTGATCCTTCCTACAACCCGGTTTTTAATATGGTAAGTAAAGGATTTCTTTTTGTTGCGGGCTTAAGCGGAGGTTTTTTAATCCTTTTCTATGTTGTAAAGGCATATCTTAAGCGGCGTAAAATTGAAGCCAGTCTGGCCGGAGGAGTTTCCAAAAAAACAGAAACACTTGCGCATTAGTTAATTAAAATAATGAGGTAAGATGATATGGAGATTGTGGACAGAATAAAAAAAAGGGTCAGTCCTGAAGTCTGTTTCTCAAAATTCAGTTTAGACAATATTCGTTTTAAAAAGCTTCTGGGGCATTCAAGGCAACTGATTAATCTCTTTGAAGATGGGAAAGAAAAGTTAAAAGGCGAATATATATTTGATCTTCATTATGTTACCTCATTACTTGAAGAGACAACCGACCTGCTTGGCAAAATCGTTTATAATGCGTCTGTTCTCTCTCCCGGAGGCAGCCAGAGTTTTTTTTATACATTAGATAGTTATAAAGAAGTTGCAAAAGAAACGGTTTTGTCAGCAGGTTCTAAAAATAAAGTTAACATACCTCACAAAGCTTCGTCTTCCAGTCTGTCATCTGAACCAGAATTCAGGCTCCTTGAAAAGGTGACAGGCTGGTTTGGCGAGCCTCCATATAATAATCTTATGCCGGTAAAAAAAATCATTGCTGAAATCTTTAATCATCTGTTTCAGACTCTTGCTTTTCCAGGAGAGAAAGATGATGAGGCAAAGATAGTATTTAATAATATCCTAAACAGGTTAAATTTATATTACTTTTATAATATACCTGAATTCATAGATGATGCCGAATTATACCTTAAATCCTGCAGACCTTTTCGATATTTGGGCAGTGAACTAAATTCAGAATCGCAAAATTATTTTAATAAAAGTTTAAAAGAAAAAATCTGGACAGCATTTTTGGCTGACGACTATTTAAGTCTGGTTTTGTGGGATGAAACTAACCCGGTTATAAAACTTGATTCCTGTATCGAGGGCTCAGATGAATCAGATTTTATTTTTATTTCTTCAGGGAAAGATATTGATATATCAGAAATAACAGATCGAAATTTCAGTGTGGTAAATGATTTTTATTTAAGCTACGGATGGAGTTATTCTTTGAGTCTTGATGATTTTCAAAAAAGTCTCAGCCGTATCGGAAAACTTTTATTTAAAGAAAACAGAATAAATTAAATCTATAAAATTCCTTTAAGTTAATACTTAAAAAAGGAGAATACTATGAACTCCCGGCAGTTAAAAATTATTATAATTGATGATGAAAATATTGTTGGAAAAAGGCTGAAGCAGGCATTTGAAAAAGATGGTTATGAAGTTGTTACTTTTGTAGATCCTGAAGAAGCTCTTGATTATTATAATGAAAATTATGCTGATATTATAGTTACAGACATAAGGATGGATAAAATTGACGGAATAGAGCTTCTTGACAGAGTTCAGTCAGATTCGGGTGGTACTAAAATAATAGTAATTACCGGATATGCAACTATTGAGATTGCAAGGGAAGCTCTCACTAAAGGTGCATACGATTTTATTGCCAAACCTTTTAAGCCTAGTGACCTGAGAGTTATTGTAGATCGTGCAGCAAAAGAACTTACAGCAGTGTAGACCTGAATTCTGTTGTTGTTTGGGAATGTATCTTTTTTTATAGTTCTTTATTTGTTATGAAAGCCCCCTTAAATAAGTTTTGAATCTCATTATTCCCAAACGATACCTTTAAAGGCCGCTTTCCAGCTTCCTCCTCCGGGAAAGCGGCCTTTTAACTCTGATATAAGTAAATAGTTGCTGAACGAAAACTGCCTTTTTTAACCGGTTCTGCGTTAGAATCAAAATTTAATCCTCAAAATACTCAAGTATTCCTGCGGTTAAATTTTTCATCTGCCTTGAACTGACCCAAAAATTCTAGTTTTCGGCCAATCACTAAATATTACCGGGAGAAAATCATGAGTTTAAAATATAAAAGTTTAAATTGCAGCGAAAGAGATTTTGAGGTCAGATTTATATCCGAAACACTCAGGGAACTTGGAGACAAAGCAACCGAATCTCTAAGGCTTTTAAGCGACCTCAAGGCTGACCTCAATCATACAGGCAGTTTCAGCCCGGCAGTTAAAAGACCTGTAAGAAAATTAATCGAAGATTCTCTTTTAATGTCCCAGGCATTGAATCTTATAACAAATAATAAGCACCAGGCTCTTTATAATGTTTTATACAGAATTAAAACAGGTACTGAAAAACTGTTTGAGGAGAAAAAAAAGGGAGATTTCCCAATATTTGCGGAGTTCGGTGACACTTTTAGTCTAGATTCCAGGGTATCCGGTTCAAAAGGGTACTGGATCTCAAAATTAAAGACTGTCTTTAGTAATAATATTCCTCCAGGTTTTATTGTTACAACAAAAGGTTATGATGTTTTTTTAAGACAATCAGAGTTAAATGAAAAAATTAAATTATTGTGCTCGAAACCTTCAGATTTGAATGATCAGGATAAGGCTCACACCATAAGTTTGAGAATCAGAAATTTAATTGAAAATTCAAAACTCCCTGAAGACATGGAAAATGAAATAATCAAATCTGCAGAAAAAATAACAGGTGGTCGGGAGGTTAAATGGGTAGTAAGGGCTTCTGTTTCAGATGAAGTTGGAGATCACTCCTTTGCAGGTCAGTTCGAAAATCTTACCGAAGTAGAAAATAAAGATCTTCCAGATGCCTATAAAAAAGTAATCTCCGGCAAGTTCGGATATCAGGCACTAATGTACAGAGCTGTAAGCGGGTACAGTGAGATCAGAACTCCTATGGCAGTGGTTTTTATGCCCATGCTTTCAATGAGAATTAAAGGCAATGTGAAAACAGCTGATTTTAATTACCTCCAGGAAAATATTACAATCATCAATTATACTTTCCTGGAATCCAATGAAGAACTTACAGCATCTTTTACTTTTTTGGATGAAAAGCCTAAACTTTTTACTTCCGTCACTCAGAAAAATGATATATCCAGGATGGAATCTGAACTTCTCTATCAGATAGCTGTTATGGCTGGGGAAGCAAAGCAGGAAACAGGAAGTGATCTTGATATAGACTGGTGTGTTAATGATTCAGGAGATATTTTTTTTCTTCAGGCCAGAAAAATTGTATTAAATAGAAGAGAATCCTGGGATCAGCCTGGCAGAGTTGACACAAATCTTATTACTTCTTCGGGAAAAACTCTTTTTCCCGGCAGGGCTGACGGTAATCTGAAAGTTTTAAAATCGAGAAAAGATATAGAAAATGTTAAAGAGGGCTCAGTTATACTTATTGATAAACCTGAAGACTATCTGGTTCCTGTTTTACCTCTTGCAGCTGCCGTTATTATAATAGATTCAGATCCTTTTGATCCTATACTTTCTCTTATAAAAGATTTGTCAATCCCCTCTGTTTATCAGGTTGGGGCGAAAGAGGCGGCAACGCTGTATTATAAAAATCTGATAAGTGTTGATGCAACAAAAAGAAGAATCTATAACGGAATAAGATGGCCAAGGATAAGGGAAAGGGTTAATGCCAGAATAAAAAACAGGACTATGACAAAGGGAGAAAGTCCTTTGTACCACTATGTCTTGAACCTTAATCTTAGAAGTCCTGACAGTCCTACATTCAAAGCAAAGTTATGCGGTTCTGTTCATGATGTAATCTGGTATATTCAGGAGATATCAACAAGGACAATATTTGAATTCGGAGATTACCAGAAGAGAAAAAAAGGTTCAAAAAGCATTAAGTTGAAAACAGATCTTCCTTTAAATCTTAAGGTTATAGATCTCGATTTGTCATGCGTTGCAAACGATAAAAGGGCTTTTCCTGAAAATATAAAATCAGAATTGTTTCAGGCTTTGTGGGAAGGAGTTTCCGATACTGATCTTTTCTGGCCTCCACGCTGGGAAAAGAAGATGGTAGATATGCCTGTTGAATTCAGTGAGATTGTCCTTGGAGGGTCAAAAGGGCCAAGAAGAAAAAATGACTATAACTATCTTCTTCTGAGTAAAGATTATCTTAATCTCAATGCAAGGATTTCATACCATTATACAATGGTTGATGCAGTTGTAAGACCAGGATTTGACAAAAATCATATCCACTTCAGGTTCTGGGACGGCGGAGGAAGTTTTGAAGCAAGAACTCTTTGTGCCTGTTTTCTTGAAAGGGTACTTCTTCACCATGGTTTCGGAGTTGAAAGAAACGGAGATGTAATAAATTCATGGTATAGATTCTATCCTGAAGAAGATACAATGAATAAACTTGTAATGATCGGCAGATTAATTGTCTGTGCCAGAGAGCTTGATGCTGTTTTAAATACACAAAGAGATGTAAAATTGTATTCAGACTATTTTATAAATCGTGATTATAGTATTTTTTCATAGCTAGGTTATAATATGAGCATAAGAGCAAGACTGATATTTTCCTTTATTGTTTTCTTTATTTTGAGCACCACTATTTCAATAGGTGTTTTCTGGATGCTTTCGGAAATAGAGAAAAAGATAGAATTTCTTGAGGTTGCCAACAGGTATATGGTTGAAATCCAGCAAGCGAGAAGATTTGAAAAGAATTATCTTCTCTATGGCACGAATCTGGAGGATGTCTCAGAACATTTGGATGTTGCGGAAAACATGCTTAGTGACCACAAAGTTACCATAGAAAAAATTCTTGGAAATGATCACTTTAAGACTATGAATAATTATTTGAGCAAATACCAGTCACAGATTAATCTACTTGAGAAAGGAAGCTCCGAAAAATTAAACACCAGAATCCTCAGAGAATCAGGAAGCAGGATGATTACTTTTGCCGAGGAATTTGTAAATAAAGAAAGAGAGGATGTCTCCAGGCTTTTAAATATTACTAAAAAAACTCCGATAGTCTTTACTGTTTGTCTTATTCTTTTTATGGCTTTTCTTTTTTCAGTGCTAATGAACCAGTTATTTTTCACTTTAAAAGAGTTTATGATTTATACAAAAAGGGTAGGAGACGGAGATTTTTCACCTATTCAGTTTAAAAAAAGCACTAAAAATGAATTTTTTAAACTTGCACAGGCCTTTAACCATATGGTTAAAGAATTGAATCACAGATATGAAATTCTGGTTGAGTCTCAGAAATTAAGAGCTATTGGAACTTTAGTGGCCGGGGTAGCTCATGAACTGAATAATCCTTTAAATAATTCAATGCTTACAGCATCTATTTTGAAGGAAGATTATGAAGATCTTGATGATCCGGATAAAAAGGAGATGATAGATGATCTTATTCATGAGACAGAAAGATCTCAGAGGATAGTTAGAGACCTTCTTGACTTTGCAAGAGAAAATAAAATAACAATGAAGCCTCTTGAGATAAATACTATAATAAAAGATTCTTTGCGGCTTGTTGCAAATCAGATAAAAATTGGAAAAGTCAGACTTCAGTTAAATATTGAAAATGCTCTTCCTATGATTCACGGTGATGAACAGATGTTAAAACAGGTCTTTGTTAATATCATTTTGAATGCTGTTGATGCTTTACCAGAAAAAGGTATTATCAATGTTTCTTCCATGAAAAATATGCATCAAGGTTTTCTAGGCATTAAGATTAAAGATAACGGACCAGGGATACCTGATCATTTAAAAAACAGAATCTTTGAGCCATTTTTTACAACCAAGCAGAAAGGACGCGGTGTCGGGTTAGGGCTTTCAGTAACCATGGGGATCATAAAAAAACACTCAGGTTTTATTGAATTTTCAAGCAGTGGCGGGCATGGAACTGAATTTAATATTTTTCTTCCTGTAACAGAAATTCCTTCAAAAAAAATGATGAGTCAGGAAGATTTGGATTAAAGTCTTAATTTTTAATCTTTTGAAGTAGTTTTAGATAATTTTTATAAGAATAATAAAAATGGATTAACATAATGAAATTGTTTAAATTTTTACTTGTAATACTGATATTTTTTTCTTCTTTTTTTAATTCAGGGTGTTCTAGGTATAAATTATATAATACTGCTGTTAATATCCAACGTAAAAGTGCAGATCTTTCAGAAAAGACAGCATCAATTTCTGCAGGTGATATAAAATATCTTGATAATTTTACCAAAAATAAGAAAAAAAGAACCCATGATATTATTATTATGCTTCACGGATTCGGAGCTGATAAAGATAACTGGCTTGAATTTGCTGGTGAACTCACCGATGATTACATGATTATTATACCTGATTTACCAGGTCACGGTGAAAGTTTTTCAAATATGTCGTATACTTACAGTCTGAAAAATCAGGCAGAATGGATTTACGAGTTTATGGAAGCTCTTACCATAGAAAAGGCTCATATAATAGGGAGTTCAATGGGAGGAGCAATCTCAGCAGAGTTAACTTACAGGCATCCGGAAAAAATCATTTCACTTGGACTTATGAACAGTGCAGGACCGGTAAAAACTGAAAGTGAATTTCAAAGACTTCTAAAAAAGGGTGAAAATCCTCTGATTGCCTCAAATATGGAAGAATTTGAATATATGTTAGATTTTGTAATGGAAAAAAGACCGTATATTCCGGGGCCGATTTTAAAAGTCCTGGCTGAAAAAAAAATTGAAAGAAAAGAAAAAGACAATAAAATTTTTAAGGATTTTTCAAAAGATCTTAATAATATAAACAATATTTTTGGGAGTATAAATGTTCCTGCACTTATTATATGGGGAGATAAAGACAGAGTTCTTCATCCTGACAATGCTTACAAATTTCATGAAAAGCTTTCAAACAGCAAAGTTGTAATACTTGAAGATACGGGGCATCTTCCCATGCTTGAAATCCCTGAAAAAACATCAGCAGTATATAAAGAATTTGTTTCATCTTTTTAATTGTTTAGTGGCTGATGAAAATCTGTAGTTGTTGTTATGTTTAAATCTATATTTCGGAATCTGATATTTTTTTATCAATATTTTCGGGTTTATTAACTTGTTGTTCTGTTTCTATACCCATGGCTCTTGCTCTTTCATTCCACTGTTTTCTGGCAAATTTACGCATGTCTACAACATCATCAGTTTCGTCTACTATTTCCATTCCTGTAAGTGTTTCAATTAAATCTTCGAGTGTAACAAGGCCTTCAGTGCTTCCGTGTTCATTTACAACAATTGCAATATTATGGCGGTCTTTTAATAAATTTTCAAAAAGGACAGTCAGTGAAATTGAGTCTGGTACAGCAAGAATATCTCTTCTGAGAGATTTAAGAGTATCATTTTCTTTCCCTTGTGCAGAAAAAATTAAAATATCATCTTTGAGTATAAAACCGGTGATATCGTCAACAAGATTTTCATAAACAGGAATTCTGGAGAACTGGCTTATGGTAATCTTGGAAACAGCCTCTTTTATTTTCATATCCTGAGGAAGTACATACATTACTGTCCTTGGGGTCATAATATCATTTACTGTAAGAGACTCGAATCTGAAAAGGTTTCTTATTATTCTTGATTCCTTTCCTTTGATCTCTCCGGTCTGCATTCCCACAGAAGCCATTGCTATAAATTCATCTCTTGTAAAAACAGGGGGCTTTTTGTCCTGTGAGATAAATTGTGTCAGAATTTCAGAAATACGCACAAAAGGATACAGGGTAATAATAAGAGCTTTTATAAAAAGAGCAGTGGGACTGACAAGCTTTGTCCAGAATACAGCTCCTATGGTTTTTGGAACTATTTCTGAAAGAAAAAGTATCATAAGAGTTAGAACTGCTGAAAATATACCAAACCATGAACTCCCGAATACTACAGATGCTTTTGCTCCGGCACCGATTGCGCCAACAGTGTGTGCAATCGTATTAAGTGTAAGTATAGCTGCAAGAGATCTGTCTACATTATCCTGCTTAAGCTGTTTTACTAGAGGAGCAAGTTTTGCATTTTTCTCTTTAAGTCCTTCAATATATGAAGGAGTAATGCTGAGCAGTACAGATTCAGCAATGGAGCATAAAAAAGAAAATCCAAGAGCAAGCGAAATATATGCAATCAGAAGGAAAATATCCGAGCCTGAATATTGGGAAGTACCGTTTTGTACTCCGGGTACTTGTGATACGGCATGTGCTCCTGCTGATAAAACAGATATAATTACTGCAGAAACAGCTGTAAATCGAATTAATTTCATTAAAAACCTTATTGATGATTAATATTTTTTATGACCGAAAATTATAAATATTATTAGTTACTGAAAAAATACTGTATTTTTTGCCAAATTATATTTTAGAATTAAAATTTAATCCTCAAAATACTTTAGTATTCCTGCGGTTAAATTTTTCATTACTTTAACTGAATAATAAATTTTGATTTTCGGCTGACCCCTGATTAATTTAATTATCATTTAAAAGTAAGGAAGTAAAAATTAAATAATAGCTGAACTGTGAAAATGTAAAATTTTTATGTATCGGTTGGTACAAAAAAGGGAGCGCAAAATAATATTTTTGCGCTCCCCGAGTTTATATATGTCAGGCAAGCATGAAGCTTAACCGGTTATAAGTTTTTTATGCATCTTTTTTGTTGGAAGGTCTCCAGATTTTTTGTTCTTCAGCCTTTTTGATAAGCTCTTCCCTGAAGTCAGGGTGTGCAATATCAATAAGCATTTCGGCTCTTCTCCAGGTAGATTTTGCTCTTACCTGTGCAGCTCCGAATTCAGTTACAATATAGTCTACCTGTTGTCTTGGTATTGTTACAATTGTACATGGATCAAAATTCGGGACTATTCTTGACTGAAGATTACCTTCTTTGTCTTTTACAGTTGAAGAAAGGCAGATAAAGCTTTTGCCGTTTTTGGACCACTGCGCCCCAAGTACAAAGTCCCACATTCCGCCGTTGCCTGAAATCTGGTTCATTCCTGAACTTTCACCGTTTACCTGTGAGTAAAGATCGACCTGAACTGCATTGTTTATGGAAACAAAATCGTCGATCTGCTGGATTATTCTCGGGTCATTGGTGTAATTTGCAGGATAGGATGCAAGCGCAGGATTGTTGTTAACAAAATCGTAAAGTTTCTGAGAACCCATTGAAAAAGTATAAGGAACTCTGTATTTGTCTATCGATTTTCTGCTGCTGTTCATTCTTCCGGACTCGATCATGTCTACATATGCATCAGAAAGCATTTCGGTGTGACCGCCGAGATCTTTAAGGTCAGATTCTGCAATCATTTTTCCAACAGCGTTAGGCATACCGCCGATTCCAAGCTGAATACAGCAGCCGTCATACAAAAATTCCATAATATTTTTTGCTATTTGCCTGTCTGTTTCAGTCGGTTCAGGAGCAGGTGGAACAAATACTTCCTGATCTTTTGGAGCTTCAACAACAAAATCTACCTGAGATATGTGAACACCTTCTTCCTGTCCTCCAAGAGCTTTGGGCAGATTGGGGTTTACTTCAACTATAACTTTGTCAACATACTCAATATTTGCCATTGATGCAGAGTTTGTAAGTGAAAAGTTGAAATACCCGTTTTCATCCATGGGACATACCTGTGCTATATATACATGCTGCTTGTCTGCAATTCCCTGTCTGAACCATTCTGAAGCCATGTGATACATAATAGGTGTGTAATGGCAGAGATTATAATCTCTTTGAAGGATTCTGCTTACTTTGCTGAAGTGAAGATCATGATATGCAAAGACATCAGGACGCTTAACTACTTCCGGTACAGGAGGAAGAGTTATTGCACAGGAAACTTCTATCCTGGAAAGTTCGTCAGCCCTTGCTGCGAGTGCCTGGTCACATACAACAGGCTTGCTTGTCATAAAACCGTAGTCTACCCTCATTCCTGATTCGACGCACTTGACAGCTTCTTCAGCTGTAACAAGCTTTTTCTGGTACTCTGTTTCGTAGCGGCTCATTTATAAAACCCTTTCTTTTATTAAAAATTTTTTGTTCAAAGATTTTTATGCTAATAATTATTTTGATAGATTAACAGGGTTAACCAGTGTAAACACTTGATATTTTTAAATATTTATGCATGAACTATAACTGAAAATCTGTTAAGTCAAGCAAATAACCTTGTTCACCCAAGCAAGAGGTGTCTTTTTTGTGGTGCTTTTTTGTTTGTATTGCGTTTGTTTTTAAAGATGCTCGAGAATCGGTTGTGTTTAGGATATGATTATTTGTTTTAAATTCAGGTGATTCAGGTAAGATATGAGTTAAGCTGGAAAAAATAAAAATATAAAAATCAGATTTTTGTATAAATTCAGTATAGTATTATTGACTTTTGGCCTTATGCAACATATAAATAATTTTTGATCCCATACGTAAATGGTGTTTGTTAATCATACAGGTTGTTTAGTCAGTCTTTTGAATGATCTGTATTAAATTGATTCAATTGAATAAAAAAATTCTTAAAAAAAGTGTAATTGGCCGCAAACTTTAACCCGGGGGAGATTTATGAGCACAAAAGACCCTGTTATCTTTAATGATCCTGATCAGATGGCAGATTTTATTGTTGAAAAAGCAGGCAAAAACATTGTCATGGGTATGCAGCTTGGTTTGGGTAAACCTAATAACATAGCAAATGCTGTATATAGAAAAGCCAAGAGTGATCCAAGCATTAAGCTTAGAATTATTACAGCTTTATCTCTTGAACCTCCAACCTGGTCAAGTGATCTTGAAAGAAGATTTATGGAACCGATGGTTGAGCGTATCTGGGGAGGATATGTAGAGCTTGAATATGCAAAAGATGTAAGACTTAAGCAGCTCCCACCCAATGTTGAAATAAGCGAGTTCTTTTATAAAGCCGGTGCTTTTATGAATAATGATCATATGCAGCAGCATTATGTAAGCACCAACTATACACATGCTGCAAGAGATGTTATTGCCAACGGAATGAATGTTGCCGGAGCCCTTCTTGCTTCAAAAGAAATAGACGGGAATCTGAAGTATTCTGTTTCATGTAACGCGGATACGGCAATAGATGCTGTTGACCTTATGAGGGAAAGAGAAGAAAAGGACCCGGATTATAAAGGTATTGCTGTAGGTGAAATAAACAATAATCTCCCTTTTATGTACGGAGACGCTGTTACAGATCCCTATGTATTTGATGCTGTTCTGGAAAGCCCGCAATCTGATTTTACACTTTTCGGAGCTCCCAAGGAATCAATAAATACAACAGACTATATGATAGGTATTCATGCAAGCACTCTTATTCCTGACGGAGGAACACTTCAGATAGGAATAGGTTCACTAGGAGATGCAATTGCCTACGGTCTTATTACCAGACACAAGGATAACAAGGAATATAAAGAGTTCCTTGAAAATGCCGGAATACTTGATAAATATTCGGGTCTTATAAACTCTATAGGCAGCACAGATTCATTTGACGAAGGTCTCTACGGCAGTACAGAAATGATGGTCGATTCTTTTGTTGATATGTATAAAAACGATGTCATGAGAAGAAGATCCTACGATGATATATATATTCAAAAACTTGTTAATGACGGATTTTTTAAGGATTACAAAGTAACTCCCGAAGCCTTTGTTGAACTGGTTAAGGAAGGTGCAGTTACACCTAAGCTTAATGAAGCATCTGTTGAATATTTAAAGGAATTCGGTGTTTTTAAAGAAGGTGTAACTCTTGATGGTGAAACTCTTAAGCTTGACGGCCAGGAGTTTTCTGCTGATTTAAGAGATTCAGCCAATCTTAAAAATGTTGTTGAAAACTGCATTGGAACAGATCTTAAAAAAGGCTACTGGATACATGCAGGCTTTTTTGTAGGTCCAAGACCTCTTTATACAACACTTAATGAAATGAGTGAAGAAGAGCGCGGTCTTATAAACATGACAAGTGTTTTAAATGTTAATCAGCTATATGCAAACAACAAATACTCTTCGCAAAAGCTTAAAGTTCTTCAGAGGAAAAAGGCAAGATTTATAAATGCAGGTCTTATGGTTTCACTTAATGGTGCCATTAATTCAGACGGTCTTGAAAACGGCAAGGTTGTCAGCGGTATAGGTGGTCAGTACAATTTTGTGTGCCATGCTCATGCCCTTCATGATGCAAGGGGAGCTATTATGATACGCAGCACCAGAACATCAGGAGGTGAAGTTTATTCTAATATTGTTTATAAATACGGATACTGCAGTGTTCCAAGGCATTTGAGAGATATTGTTATTACTGAATACGGAATTGCCGATTTAAGAAGTAAAAGTGATAACTTTGTAATGAAAGAGCTTCTTAATGTTTGCGACTCCAGATTTCAGGAAGATCTTCTTGCTCAAGCCAAAAAGAACGGTAAAATTGAAGAAGATTACAAGATCCCTGAAAAATTTTGTAATAACTATCCTGAAAAGCTTGAAGAAAAAGTTGCTCCTTTCAGGGAAAGGGGATTATTCCCGCTGTTTCCTTTTGGGACAGATTTTACTGACGAAGAGGTTGCAATAGGAAAAGCTCTTAAAATGTTCAAGGCCAAAGCGGATAAGAGCAAGTTTTCAATTATCCCCGGAATCCTCGGTGCTTTTACATCTTCTGTACCGGAAAAAGCTGTTCCTTATCTTGAAAGACTCGATCTTGACAAACCGGGTGCTTTCAAAGAAAAGCTTCTCCAGAAAATAGTAATTTCAGCGCTTAAGGATAGTGGTGCTGTCTAGTTATACTTTTTTAAATATGTAATAAAATAAAAGGGGCTGAAAATTTTCAGCCCCTTTATGCTTTTTATAAATTAAATTTGATATCCTGTTTAAATTTATAAATTCAGAACATCTTTTTCAAAATTAAGAGTTGCAAAATAGTCTTCTGGTGTTTCATCTCTTCTTATAAGCTTTACTTTACCATCTTCAGTAAATAAAAGCTCTTTTGGTCTTAACCTGCCATTATATGCAAAACCCATTGCATGCCCGTGGGCACCGGTATCTTCTATTACTACAAGGTCGCCTTCTTCAAGAACAGGGAGTCTGCGCTGTACAGCAAACTTATCTATATTTTCACATAAAGAACCTGTAATATCGACTGTTTCTTCTTCTGATGGAGCATCACTTTTTCCGGGTATTTCAATGTGATGATAAGCATCGTACATCCCCGGTCTCATAAGTGCAGACATTGAAGCATCAACACCAACGTACTGCCTGTATATCGATTTTCTGTTTATAACTTTTGTAACAAGAGCTCCGTGGGGACCTGTCATATATCTTCCGCTTTCCATATTAAGAGCAGGCTCATATCCGTTTTTTTCTGCAAATTTTTTAAAAAGAGATGTTATTTCTCTTCCCATTTTTTCAAGGTCAACAGGTTTGTCTTCAGGCTTGTAAGGAATTCCTATGCCTCCGCCTATGTTTATAAATTCAAATTGTATCCCAAGCTCATTACCTGTTTTTTCCGCAAGATTTAAAAGCATTCCTGCAGTTTCGATTATATAATATTCATTTAATTCATTGGAGGCTACCATTGCGTGAAGGCCGAATTTTTGGGCTCCAAGTTCCTTTGCTTTTTTGTATGCAGGGATTATCTGGTCTGTAGTAAGCCCATACTTTGCTTCGGATGGATTCCCTATTATTGCATTACCTGTTCTTTCCGGTCCGGGATTGTATCTGAATGAAATAAGTTTAGGCATTTCAGGGAGCTTGTCTATAAGTGAAATATCATCAAGATTCATTATGCACCCTGAATCTGCAAAAGCGGTTTCAAATTCTTCCAGGGTTGTGTTGTTGGAAGTAAACATAATATCATCAGGGTTGTCTGTAAGTTCCCTTGAAAGCATAAGTTCCGGAACTGAGCTGCAGTCAAAGCCGAAGCCTTCGTCTTTCATTATTTTTAAAATTTCAGGGTTGGGGTTTGCTTTAACAGCATAAAATTCCTGGAAGCTGTTTATTTCAGAAAATGCTTTTTTTAAGTTTTTACAGGTATCTCTTATACCTTTTTCATCATAAATATGAAAAGGCGTTTGATAGTGATCTGATATTTTGTTCAGATTTTTAAAAATTCTATCCTTAAAGTCTTGTGATACAGGCATGTTATATAACCTCCGGGGTTAAGTAATATGTAAAATTTCGTTTGTTCTTATAAAAATTCTTTCCCACTGCTCATCAGTCAGTTCAGCTCCAAGAACAGAAACTGCTTCAGCCCCGAGAACAGATCCAAGACTTCCGCATATTTCAAGAGGAAGATTTTTAAGGTATCCGTACAAAAAACCTGCTGCCCAGTAATCTCCGGCACCGGTAGTATCAATGGGGCTGTCACAGAAAATAGGTTCAATTTTTATTTTTTCTTTTTCAGATTTTATTACAGAGCCTTTTGCTCCGTTTTTTACAGCACATATACTGCAAAATTGTGAAAGTACATCAAGAGCTTTGTCAATGTCGTCTGTTTCTGCAAAAGCTTTTGCTTCATCTTCATTTGCAAATATAATATCAACATAATTTTTTAAAAGGTCGGGAAGAAAATCCTTTGAAGCATTTACAACTTCAAAGGATGCAAGATCAAGACTTATTAAACATCCTGCTTCTTTTGCTGTTCTAAGAATATGGGTTATAAGATCCCTGTTGAAAATAAGGTAACCTTCGGTATGCAGAAGAGGGAAATCTTTAAAATCTTCAGGTTTTATATCTTCTGTATTAAGATTCATTGCAGCGCCAAGATGAGTTCTCATTGTTCTTGCTGCATCAGGAGTTACCATGCACAAAGACTTTGCTGTAGGTGCGCTGTTGTCAGTTTTAAGTTTTTGTGTGTTTCCTTTTGCATTTTCAAGAGATGATTTGTAGAAATTTCCGTTTTCATCATCTCCTATTCTGCCTGTAAGACAACCTTCTGCTCCAAGCCTGCATAAAGCAAAAATTGTGTTGCCGGCAGAGCCTCCGGGTGCTTTGAACGGGTTTTTAAGCTGTTTTAAGATATCATTGAGTTCTTCGCTGCTTATAAGCTCCATCCCACCTTTTTCACCTGAAATGTTTTTTTCAAGAAAAGAGTCGTCTACATAGGCAAGCAGGTCAACAACAGGGGAGCCTGCACCTAAAACCTTTATTTTTTGATTGTTTTTCATATACTCCTCTGATTATTTGTAAAATTTAAAAATTTTTTAAAATCAAGAACCTGTAATTAGTTGCTGAACGAAAACTGCCTTTTTTGCCCATTTCTTCGTTAGAATCAAAATTTAATCCTCAAAATACTCACACATTCCTGCGGTTAAATTTTTCATCTGCCTTGAACTGAACAAAAAATTCTAGTTTTCGGCCAATTACTAA
>Ga0136557_1001336_pt1 | contig 16188 bp, 12 predicted proteins | sample AntRauTorckE6832_FD_104796 | JGI IMG/M metagenome (GOLD analysis project Ga0136557, IMG submission 104796) | Saline lake microbial communities from Rauer Islands, Antarctica - Metagenome Torckler E6 #832 | ecosystem: Environmental > Aquatic > Non-marine Saline and Alkaline > Saline | place...
AAATGATATTCTGATATGCGATATTCAGCCGCAGAAGAATTTTGAGAAGCATCATTTTAAAAATGCCATGGAAACCAATGCATATCCTGCCAAGACAGAAAAAGATCTTAAAAAACTTAAGAAAGTAGTTAAGAAATATAAAAAAACAGGAAAAAAGATCGCTATTATATGTCCCAGAGGAGGCGGTGGAGCCAAAAGAACATATGATCACCTGAAAAGTAGAAATATCCCGGAAGCGATGCTTGTTATACTTGAAGGAGGAGCCGAAGGCTGGCCATATGAAGAACTTGTAGTAAAAAAACAATAAATAAAAGCCCGTTCATCTTTTAATATTATCTCAGATGAACGGGCTGATAAAACTGATTTAAGTCTTTGTATCGCAAACCCTGCAATCTCCTGCGGGCTCACCGTTATGTGCATGATTCTCACAAAGATAATTAACCTCTACTGTTTCATGGACAATTCTTTTATCCAGGGAAACAGCATTTTTATAGTCTCTGGGAGTTTTTTTACCTGAAGTTACAACAGATGCAATAAGAGAATATTTCCCTTCACCAACAGGCCAGATATGGAAATCTGCAACCTTTGTCTCATTATCAGCTTCAAGATCTTTTATTATCCCTTTTTCAATTTCGGGCATATTGCTTTTATCAAGCAGAATTTTTGCTGTATCTCTCAAAAGGTTTAAAGCCCATTTAAGAATAACAAAGCCTCCGAGCATTCCTATTACCGGGTCGAGAAATGAAAGTCCGAAAAATTTACCTGCAAGAAGTGCAAATATTGCAAGAATTGATGTTAATGCATCAGCTATAACATGAAGATAAGCAGCCTTGAGATTATGATCCTGTTCACCGTGACTATGGTCATGGTCATCATGATCGTGGGAATGCCCTTCACCCTGATGAAGAAGAAAAGCACTTGCAACATTTACAACTAACCCTATAACCGCAACTATTGCAGCTTGTGTATAGTGAATTTCCTGTGGAGATATAAGTCTTCTTATTCCTTCAAAAAACATTGCAAAAGCCGCAAGTCCAAGAAGAATTGAACTGGCAAAACCTCCTAAAGCCCCGACTTTTCCGGTTCCAAAGGAGAATTCAGGGTTGTATTTATGCTTGGATGCATAATAATAGGCAAATGCAGTTACAGAAAGTGCAAAAAGATGGGTACCCATATGCCATCCGTCTGCAAGCAGAGCCATGGAACCGTAAATAACTCCTGCCGCAATTTCAAATACCATGGTAACTGCCGTAAGAATCATAACAATTATTACACCCTTTTCCCCTTTTTTGTTATGGGATGCAAAGGAATGATCATGTGTCCAAATTTCCGTTTTCATTTTTACCGCCGAAAAATCTTTTTTATTATTTAATAAAAGTAACTCATAAGAGGCCTTAAAACAGACCCCTTAAATTATCCATAATTATAAGCTTATTACATTTTAATAATTTTCAACTATCAGGAAAAAAGCCCTGACCTTGCAACCTGATAAAAAAGAACTGCCAGAGAAAAAGCCATGGCTGTATTTGCTACAACTCCGAAAGCCGCCCATCGCCAACCTATCTCTTTTGCTGTTGCAACAACTGTTACAAAACATGGAGCATACAAAAGCACAAAAATGATAAGACTTACTGCTGTTATACCATCAAAGCGGGGATCTTTGTTCAGTTTGTCAGAAAGAGCCTTGGGAGCTTCGGGATCAACTTCTCCCATTGAATAAGCTGTTCCAAGGGTTGAAACAATAACCTCTTTTGCTCCGAATCCTCCGATAAGTGCAATATTTACTCTCCAGTCAAAACCTGCAAGGCTTGTCACAGGTGTCATTGAAGTGCCAAGCCTTCCTGCTGCAGAGTTTTTAAGCTTAGCCTCTTTTTCAAGATTATTAATCTTAATAAGCTTTTTATCAAGTTCGGCTTTATTTTCTGATAACTCTGAATAAGCTGTATTTCTCATACTTTGAAACTCAGCCTGTTTTATTTCAGGAAGACCCGGGAATGACATTGCAGCCCAGATTATAACTGATATTGCAAGAATAAATGTAGCGGCTTTTTTAATATACTGTTTTGCTCGTTCCCATGTATGAAGAATAACCCCTTTGAGAGTAGGAAGTCTGTATGGAGGAAGCTCCATAATAAAAGGGGTTGAATCTCCCTTTATTACACTTGAACGAAGAATCCTTGCACATATTAAAGCTGCAGCCCATGCTCCTATTGTTATCCAGAACATTGCCATTGCAGCCTTTTCACCGAAAAAAGCACCGCATAAAAGTACAAAAACAGGAACCTTTGCTCCGCAAACCAGAAGCGGGGCTGTAAGAATTGTAGCGATTCTTTCTTTTTTACTCTTTAATGTTCTTGCCGCCATAACACCAGGAACTGCACATCCTCCGGGGATTCCGCCTGATATTATAAAGGGCATTACAGAAGAACCGTGAAGTCCGAATGTTCTGAATATTCTGTCGAGCATATAAGCCATTCTTGCCATATATCCGGCATCTTCAAGAAATGTAATCATAAAAAACATTACAGCTATAAGAGGAAGAAAACCCAAGACTCCTCCTACACCGTCTATTACACCGGAAACAATAAGAGACTGCAGAACACCGTCAGGAATAACTGCGGCTGCAGTGTCACCTGTCCAGCCTATAAAAGCCTCAAGTATGGCCATAGGCATTTCACCGATATAAAAAGTAGCTTTAAAGAGAAGGTAAAAAACCCCTATCATAATTACAGGACCAATTAAGGAATGAGTTACAACAGAATCTATTTTGTCGGAAAGTTCATGCCTGTTTGAAGATTCTTTAGTATATTTTACAGTCTGCCTGGCTATCCCTGAAATATATCCGTATCTTTTATCCGAAATTATTGTTTCCGGCTCAAGACCGTAAATATCTAAAGTTTTTTTTCTTACTTCATTAAATATTTTTTCAACTTTTGCGTAAATATCTGCTTTATTAACTATTTTTAAAATTTCCGGATCCTGCTCCATATACTTTAAGGCTGTCCATTTAACAGGATATTTCTCAACAACCGAAGGCAAATCTTTTAGTATCTCTGAAATATCATTTATGCTTTCATCTATAATATCTGAATAGGAAATATCGAATCCCTGTCCTGTATGATTCAAGCTGTCATTACTGCTTAAAACTTCATATATTTCATCTTTTCCCTTTCCTTCCCTGGCAACTGTTGGAACAACCGGTATTCCCAGAAGTGAAGACAAAAGATTAGTATCAATTTCTATCCCTTCTTTTTCAGCTTCGTCCATCATATTTACAGCCAGAAACAGAGGAACTCCCAGTTCCAGAAACTGAATAGCCAGATAAAGATGCCTTTCAAGATTTGTTGAATCAAGAATATCAAGAACTGCAAAATCACGGTTATCCAGAAGAAAATCCCTTGCTGCTTTTTCCTCTGGAGAATATGCAGTAAGTGAATATGTACCGGGAAGATCAGTAACATTTATAATTTTTTCCTTGTCTATCCACTTACCTTCTCGTTTTTCAACAGTAACTCCTGGATAATTTCCAACATGCTGTCTTGCACCGGTAAGTGCATTAAAAAGTGTTGTTTTGCCTGAATTGGGATTTCCGGCAAGTGCAAGAGATATGCTCACAGATCACCTCCCCGGGGCTCAACCATGATAATATCTGCTTCATTGTTTCTCAGTGTAATTTTACAGTTTTTAAGTCTTAAAGCTACTGGATCTTTTAAAGGTGCTCTTCCCTCAAGTCTGAACCATACCCCTGAAAAAAGTCCGATGTCTCTGAATCTTCTTTCCATATCCTTACTTCCGTTAATCTTTTTTATAACTCCTGATGAATTCTTTTTCATCTTCCTTAAACAAACAAGTTCCTCCATTTTGCCCCTCCTTTTTTTGGTAAACCTAAAATTAAAAGAGACATTAAACTTATCTGTTAGATGTGTCAAACATTTTTTGAGAACACTTCCTTTTTTAGCCAATTCATTCACAGGATACTTTTTTACAAATTTAATCTGTATAAAATCATTTTAATAAGATATTATGCCTGAATTAAAATCAGCACCATTTACAGGAAAAAAAAATGCCTATACAGGAAACAAAAATAAAAGCTTCACATATAATAATTCAGCTCATAATCTTTGCTCTTTTAATAGCGGCAGGATATGCAGGCTTTAAATATTTTACAGAAAACAAACCTGAAGTCGGTAAAAAAGGTCCTAAAAAACCAAAACCTGTTTATGTTGAAATAAAACAGTTTTTAAAACAAAATGAAGAACTTGTTATAGATGCAATGGGAGAAGTCTACCCTGAAAAAGAGATATCCCTGAAGCCTTCAGTTACTGGTGAAATCAATGAAATTTCAAAAAATTTCTACCCCGGAGGAATTGTTAAAAAAGGAGAAATCCTTGTTAAAATTGACCAAAGAGATTATCTCACAAGAGTTAACAAATACAGGGCTGCCGTAAAAAAAGCTGCGGCTGCACTTGATCTTGAATCAGGGCAGCAGGAAAGTGCGGCAAAAGAGTTTGAAATGTTCAAAAATCAAAACACATCGCCCATAAAAAACAAAAACCTTGCATTAAGAAAACCTCAGCTTCAGTCAGCGCAGGCTGATCTTGAATCTGCGAAAGCCGATCTTAAACAGGCAGAAATTGATCTGGCAAAAACCATTATAAAAGCTCCTTTTGATGCTGTACTTGTTGAGACAAATACAAATACCGGATCTTATGTATCTGCCCAGGAAAACCTTGCCACACTTTACGGAACCTCAAAATACAGAGTAAAAGCCTATGTTCCTTCGGACCGGGTAAACAGACTTTATCAACAAAACAAAAAGATAAAAGCAGAAGTAAAATCCCAGACAAACAACGTTACCAGAACAGGATATTTAAAATCTGTTACAGGTAAAATCACACAAGATTCCAGAATGGCTGAGGTTTTAATAGAAGTTGATGATCCGCTTGGAATTAAAGAGAACAAACCGCCGCTGCTTTCAGGAGACTATGTTTCAGTTTCAATAAAAGCAGGTGTTTTTGAAGATGTAATTTCCGTACCGAGAAAATATGTCCGCGACAACAACTATTTATGGATATTCAATAATAAAAAGCTTGAAATAAGAAAAATCGATATTTTATGGAAAAACAGCAAGAATGTTCTCATCAGAAAATCCCTTAATCCTGAAGATAAAGTTATAACATCAGCAATATCTGTACCTGTGGAAGGAATGCCGCTTTTTCTCAGCCCCGGAAAAGAGGATGAAAAAGGTTAAAATATGGAAAATAATCCTTCAAAAGGCCCACTTGCGTGGATGGCCGGAAACTCTGTTGCTGCAAACCTTTTAATGTTTCTCCTCCTTGTGGGCGGCCTTATAATGGGACTTAACACAAAGCAGGAAGTGTTTCCCGAATTTTCAACAGATACAGTAATTGTTTCTGTATCATATCCCGGGGCAAGTCCTGAAGAGGTTGAAAAAGGAATTATTCTGCCGGTTGAAGAGGCTGTAGAGGGACTTGAAGGTATAGATAAAATAAGCTCAACTGCTTCTGAAGCAAGAGGAACAATAAGAGTAGAGGCTCTTGATTCAACAGACATAATAAAGCTCTGGCAGGAAATAGAAACAGAAGTAAACAGAATTACATCTTTTCCCGATGATGCAGAAGATCCTGAAGTATCAATAGCAGAAAGAAAAAGAGGGGTTGTAGACCTTATACTGTCAGGAAATGAAAACGATTTTATATTAAGAGACAGTGCTGAACAGATCAAAGACAAGCTGTTAAACAGCCCCGATATTACCCAGGTAGAACTAAGCGGAGCAAGAGACAGGGAAATTCACATAGAAGTTTCCAAAAACAATCTTAGAAAATACAACCTTACAATAGACGATATTGCTGCAAAAATAAGAAGTTTTTCCACTGAAATCGGAGCCGGAAATATTGAAGCAGAAGGCGGTGATATACTTGTAAGAGTAAAAGAGCTCAAAGAGACGGCACAGGAATATGCAAAAATACCTGTTATAGTTACAGGCAACGGCTCAAAGGTTTTACTCGGCGATATAGCCTCGGTAAGCGAAGGTTTTGAAGAATCAAGAATAAGTGCTGGTTTCAACGGAAAAAATGCACTTCTCATAGATGTTTACAGAACAGGAGACCAGACTCCCGGAGAAGTAGCAGGTGCTGTAAAAAAAGTTATGAAGGATATTAACAAAGAACTTCCCGGAGACCTTGAGTTAAACATACTAAGAGACAGGTCAGAAATCTTTTTACAAAGAGCTCAGCTTCTTTTGAAAAATGCTTTTATAGGTCTTGGTCTGGTTTTTATACTTCTGGCTGTTTTTCTTGAAATCAGACTGGCATTCTGGGTAAGTCTAGGTATTCCCATCTCTTTTCTAGGTTCTTTTCTTATTTTTCCTTTTACAGACTTCAGTATTAATATGATTACAATGTTTGCATTTATTGTAACACTTGGAATTGTTGTTGATGATGCAATAGTTGTGGGTGAAAATATATATTACAACAGAAGAAGAGGTCTTTCCTTTGCCAAAGCCTCTTTACTTGGAGTAAGAGAAGTTGCAATGCCTGTTACATTCAGTGTTATTACAAATATTGTAGCTTTTATGCCAATGTATTTTATTCCCGGAATAATGGGAAAAATATTTAAATTCATACCAATTGTTGTAACAAGTGTATTTTTAATATCTCTTATTGAAAGCCTGTTGATTATACCTGCTCATCTCGGACACCAGAAAGAGGGGTTTAAAAAAGGTCTTTTGTATCTTATTGCTGATTACCAAAGCAGATTCAGCACAAAATTCGAAAGATTTATAGAAAAAGTATACGGCCCTTTTTTAAAATTGTGCATAAAATACAGATACTGCATCATAGGAATATCTACTGCTGTACTTCTTATAACTGCAGGATATGTAAAATCAGGCAGAATGGGAATGAGCCTTTTTCCTTCTGTTGAATCCGATTATGCATATGCATCTGCTGTACTTCCTGTAGGTTCTCCTGACTCAAAAGCAAAAGAGATTGAAAAAACACTCATCAATTCCGCAGAAAAAGTAATTTCTGAAAACGGAAAAGAAGAACTTTCACAGGGGATATTTTCTCTGATAAATGAAAATGAAATAAGCATACGCGTTTATCTTACAGCTGCTGACAAGCGACCTGTAAGTACAACATTTTTTTCCGGAAAATGGCGGGAATATACAGGTAATATAACAGGAATTGAAACTCTTAATTTTGAATCAGACAGGGGAGGCCCCGGATCAGGAAAGGGTGTTACTGTAAGATTAAGCCATCCTGACAAGGATCTTCTTGAAAAAGCTGGAGAAGAACTGGCTGAAGAGCTTTCATTATATGATGGAGTAACAGATATTGACGATGGTTCTGCAAGCGGTAAAAAACAAATAGACATAAAAATTCTTCCTGCAGGAGAAAGAATGGGACTTACTCCTGCTGAAACAGGAAGACAGATAAGAAATGCTCTTTATGGAAAAGAAGCAGTCTCTTTTTTAAGGGAAAGGGACGAAATAAGTGTGGTTGTAAAGCTACCTCCCGAAGAAAGGGATTTTGAATCTACTCTTGAAGATGTTGTTTTGAAAGCACCCGGGGGAGAAATCCTTTTAAGGGATGCTGCTCAAATGACCTATTCGAGAGCTTTTACATCAATTTCCAGGGAAGAAGGAAAAAGGGTTGTTTCTGTAACAGCAAACATTTTCCCAAAAGAAAAAACCGAAAACCTTTTAACAAGCCTCAGAACAGAAAACCTTCCTGAACTTATGAACAAGTATCCTTCTCTTTCATACAGTTTTGAGGGACGTCAGGCTGAAATAAAGGACAGCGTTTCAAGCCTTATATCAGGGCTTCTTTTTGCATTACTTCTAATTTACGCTCTTCTTGCTGTCCCTTTTAAAAGTTATTTTCAGCCTGTTATTATAATGCTTTGCATACCATTCGGATTAGTCGGAGCAGTTGTCGGACATCTTGTAATGGGATATTCTTTAAGTGTAATGAGTCTTTTTGGAATAGTTGCTCTTTCGGGTGTTGTTGTTAACGGCTCACTTGTTCTCATAGACCTGACAAACCGCAAAACAAGGCTTGGAGAAACTATTACCCAGGCAATTCAGGAAGCTGCAAAGCAAAGATTCAGACCTATAATGCTTACCACTCTTACAACTTTCTGCGGCCTGATGCCTATGATTCTTGAAACTTCGAGACAGGCGAGATTTTTAATACCAATGGCAATCTCACTTGGATTTGGAATCTTATTTGCAACATGCATAACACTTATAATGGTACCCTGTTTTTATCTTATGACAGAAGATATTAAAGCTTTTTTTGCTTTTATTTCCAAAAAAATCAAACCTGCTTTTGATCATCACGAATAGAATTTCCGGACAGGATTTACTTTTACTACAAAAAAGCAGTGCTCCAAAGCAGGAGCTTTGGAGCAAGCAGACTCAATAAACAAATGTCTGAATTCTGATTTAATATTTTGAAAAGACTTTTGCATCAGCAGGGCTTCCGTCTTTTGCTTTGACGCCTTTAAGCCACTGAGAAACAGTTTCGTGATTATTTTTAATCCAGTTTTCAGAAACAATTTCTACATCCTGACCGTCCCTTGCATAAGAATCGATCCACTCACTCTGAGTCATTGAAGATATACGAATATTTTTTAACATTTTGTATACTTCAGGATAAACATTTTTTACATCACTTCTTGCTACTGTATGAACAAGGGAGTCACTTGCAAATTTTCCTGTTCCTTCAACAGGTTCAAGATAAGCCATATCAATCATGACATTCATCCAGTGCGGTTTCCAGCATGCAAAAGCAACCCACTCACCATTATCTATTTTGCTTTTTACTTCTTTAAGCATCATCGGGGTTGTTGTACCTGTCTGTTCCCAGTCGCCAAGACCTGCAGTATCTTTTTCTATAATCTCTCCCATTGCAGTGTGCATTGGAGATCCGACTTCAATATTATATATTTGATTATTAAATTTTTCAGCATGCTTATCAAGATCACTGAAACTCTTAACCCCTGCTTCTGAGGCAGATTTTGGAACACAAAGGCTTATTACAGCATCCTCAAGGTTGGTCTGTACTATTTCTACCTTTCCTTTTTCCTTAAGAGGATTTAAAAGAGGGTTCTGCTGAGGTGTCCATGCACCTAAAAAAACATCGAGTTCATCATCATCCATGCTTTTATAAATTACAGGGGGCCCTACTTCTTCCCTTTCCGTTTCATAGCCTATTGTTTCAAGTATCTGGCAGACAATTTCTGTTTTAACAGTTACACCCGGCCATGGAGGTACTCCAAAACGGATTTCCTCTGCAGCTGAAGCTGATGATAAACCAATGAAATTTACAATTAATACAAAGCTTAAAAATTTAATACAATTCTTCATTTTTTCTCCTGATTTTTAGTTAAACATATGAGTTTCATATTTTTTTTCTTTCGTTTAAAACATGAAACCCTGCTAAATTATCACTTCAACCCTGTAAGACCTTTAAATGATTTACAGGGCAAACTTTGAAACCTAAAATTTATGATCCTGCCTGAGACATTCAGGAAATCGATTCAGCAAGCTTTTGAAATCTTTCAGTAGTTTTGCTGAAAAAATATTCCCAGCCTGAGCACAAATAACTTAAATCTGATATATTTGTGCGGAATTTAGGGCAGTCGCCCATGCACAAATTTAAAAAACTGCAATTACTGCATTTAATATTTCTTAAACTTTTCATTTCCATAAAATCTTTATAAGAATCTGATCTTCGCAGATCTTCAAATGATGTTTCATGAATATTTCCAAGCTTATATTTACTTTCCACAAAGAAATCACATGGATAAATATCTCCGTTATACTCGACCACAAGATACTGATTGCATTTTTCACTCATTTTACATTCTGCTGCGCTGTTCATAACAAGCTTTGCAAGAACAGATTCAAAATTGCGCACGCTTATTCTTTTTGTATCTTTTAAGTACCACTGCTCAAATACACTGGTAAGAAAACTCCCCCATTGCTCTGGCGTAATGCTGAAGGGAAGAAATTTATTATTATCATCATGCTCAACACACGGAATAAACTGAATAAAAGTAAAACCAAGATCCTTAAAATAGTTATAAACCTCTTCAGGGTAATCAGCATTAGCTGAAGTTACCATGCAGAGAACATTTACAGGTACTCCGGCAGAATCAAGTTTATTTATTCCATTAAGCACCTGACTGTGAGTAGATGCTTTTGAACATGTTTTTCTGTAAACATCATGAAACCGGTCTGGACCGTCCAGACTGCAGCCTGCAACAAATCTGTACTTTGCCATCAGCTCTGCAAGATCACCTGGTATTGAAAATGCATTTGTCTGAATAGAATTCATCATTCTTGAACCCGGAGATGCAAAATGCTTCTGGAGATCTACAGCGCGTCTGTAAAATTCTGTACCCATCAGAGTCGGCTCTCCGCCCTGCCATGTAATTGAATACACATCTCTTTTTTCAGACAAATAGCTTTTAAAAACCTGCTTCAATGTATCTTCACTCATTCTGTGGATTGTTTCATCAGGATAAAGACTTTTCTTATCCAGATAAAAACAGTAATCACAGCAAAGATTACAGTCAGCAGATGCCGGTTTTATAAGCAGTGAAAAATTATCTTTCATTTTTTTCAGTTCTGTTTCAGGTTTTAAGAATCAGAATTATCTGAGGCCGGGACAGCAGATATGCCCCCCGGCTTCAAACAATTTAAGAAGATTCAATTCTTGCTCTGCCTTCTACATCATTTAAGTCAAGGTGGTTTCTCATATAACTTGAATATGCATCAAACACAGGCTGGAAATCCCACGGTGTATGTTTACCTGTCATATGAGCTTTAAAAACAAGTCTTCTGCGTTTTTGACTTGCAATAACTTTTTTGTGGAGCTCATCAAGGTTTTGATGATTTTGTACAATATTGAAAAATTTATTTTCAATTGACTGATAATCTTTTTTGCCGGCAAGATTATTAAGCTCATTAGGATCAGACTCAAGATCATACAAAAGCGGGGGATCTACAGGACAATAAATATATTTAAACCTGCCCTGTCTTACCATTATCATAGGTGCAACAGCTCCTTCTCCGAGATATTCTGAAATTACAGGGCGGTCAAGATCTGTAACTTCTTTATTTAAAACCGGAACAAGACTTGTGCCATCGATTTTATCTGCAGGATTATCTTTATAGGGAACTTCTCCAAGATCAAGAAGAGTAGGCAAAAGATCAACAAGTGAAACAGGAGTGTTGTTTCGTCCGGATTTGAATTTTTCAGGTGCTGATACAATGAAAGGCACTCGTGCTGACCATTCATGAAAGGACATTTTATACCACAGTCCTCTTTCTCCGAGCATATCTCCGTGATCTGCAGTAAATATGATTATTGTATTATCTTTCATTGAGCAGTCTTCAAGAGCTTTCATTATTCGGCCAACTTTTGAGTCGACATAGCTTATCTGGCCGTAATACGCTCTTCTGGCCTTTTTTATATCCTCTTTATCAATCTCTTTTTCATCCATTTTATAGGCATGTCTGAGACGTTTGCTGTGAGGGTCGCATTCATCGTATGGTATATGTCCGACTTCAGGGAGATTGATCTCTTCATCTTCATAAAGATCCCAGAATTCTTTGGGACAGGCATAGGGATCATGGGGATCAGTAAATGAAACTGTCATACAAAAAGGCCTGTCATCAGTATCTCTTGCAATATCATATATATGGCGCACAGCACGAAAACCTGTTTCATCATCAAAATCTATCTGGTTTGTTCTTTCACACGGCCCTGCTTCATATACACTGTCCATATTATGATACCACCAGTCAAAACGGTGCTCAGGACGTTCCCAGTCAGGAGCCCATCCGTGGTCTGCAGGATATACATCTGTTGTAAGCCTTTCTTCAAATCCGTGCATCTGGTCAGCTCCTACAAAATGCATTTTTCCGCTAAGAGCTGTTCTGTAGCCGCCTGCACGAAGATAATGGGCAAAAGTCGGAATATCTCCGGGAAATTCTGCACCATTATCATAGGCTCCAATGGATGAAGAGTGCCTTCCTGCCATCATAGAAAATCTTGAAGGAGCGCAAAGAGGATTATTACAATATGCACTGTCAAAAATAACTCCGTCTTCTGCAAGGGCATCTATATTCGGGGTTTTGCTTACAGGATTGCCGTAGCATTTCAATGCAGGTGCGGCAAGCTGGTCAGCCTGAATTATCAAAATATTTGGTTTATTATCTGTCATATAAAAGTCCTTTCATGTTTTTCAGGTGTTTATTTCATCTTCAATTCTGATTTTAATATCTTTCATCTTTGAAATTATGTTTTCAGCAAGACCTTCTTTTTTAAGCCTTGCCTCAAGAACTCCTGCGCCCAGAACCATTATTGTTCTGCCCTCTTCTTTTAAAGGGACTGCAAATCGTCTTACTCCGGGATAAAAAAGACCGAAGTCGTCCTGAAAACCTGAAGAAAAAGATTCTTTAATCATTTGTCTGACTCTTGAAAGGGAAATCTCTTCGCTGTGCTTTGCTATTTCAGAAGAGAGAAATTCTTCATTTTCAAGCTTTTCATCCGGATAAAAAAAGATTGATCCTATTACCGGTAGTTCCAGTTCAAGGCTCTGGCCTCCCTGCCACATTGAAGGAGACTGGGGAGCCATAAAACTCTCAAGACAAAACATATTGCCACCGGAAGAATTAAACAGATTCACAGAGGCTCCGAATTCAAGATGAAGATTTTTCATATGTTCTCTTATATTCTGCATAAGCCCCTGACGACGTGAAGTCGCCTTGCCCCAGAAATACGGCTTTACTCCGAGCACATAAGCTCCGTCTGAGTTTTTGGCAATAACATCGGTACTTGTTAATTCCTTAAGAATTTTAGTCACCGTTGTAGGGCTCGGATTTCCAAGAAACTTTCTTATCTGTGAAAATCTGAGACCTTCAGGGTATTTGCTTATTTCATCAATTGTTTTTAATGCTCTTGATAATGTTGTTTCGCCCATTTGCTTAGTACTCATATATGTAGTTAAGTATTTATTTGTGTATCGAGTGCAAGAAACTAAACAAATTTAAAGAGTTGGGTCAAGGAATATTTCAGATTTTAAAAAAGATGGGGATTGATTTGAATTGACAGTCCGATAGATTTTGTAAGATGAAGCACCATAAGTATTAACTGAAAGTCGGCGGACAGAATAGTTCTCAAGCTAACACCGGCAAGTTAATATCTTTTTATAGAAAATACATACTCCCTAGCAGGAGCTTGGGAGCCAGCAGTCTCCGAGAGGCTATCATATAAAGCAATCTGCGAATTGACTCACAGTCAAAAACCGGGCTCGTTTACAAGCTCCTGCTTGGGAATGTAATCATTTGATATATTTCAGGTAGTTAAATATTCAGAATTGTTAGAAGAAAAATTTGTTTTTGCAGTGTTTTATACTTTTAAAAGCAAAATAATACGAAAAGCTACACTTCCTTGTGGTTTCTTCCTGTCTTGGAAAGGTAGTACTCATAATCGCCTTCATAGGCTGTCATCTGTCCATGGTCTATTTCAAAAACACGATTTACGAGTTCTCTTATAAAAAACCTGTCATGGCTAACCACTATAATTGTCCCTGCAAATTTCTGAAGGGCATCAAGGAGTATTTCACGGGACTGGATATCAAGGTGGTTGGTCGGCTCATCAAGAACCAGAACATTTACAGGCTGCCCCAGAATAGAAGCCAGAACAACACGGCTCTTTTCCCCGCCGGATAATGAGCTGATTTTTTTATCTGCATGATCACCGGAAAACATGAATGCTCCGCACAGATTCATGATGACCCCACGTCCCTCAAGTGGAAGGGTTTCCTGTATGGTTTCAAAAACCGTTTTTGACGGATCAAGAATATCCATTGAGTGCTGGCTGAAATACCCTATATTTACATTGGCTCCGGTTTTTAAAGAACCAACTGTTGGTTCTGTCTGAGCTGCAAGTACCTTTAAAAGGGTAGATTTTCCGGCTCCGTTTATACCAACAACTGCTATTTTATCATGACGCTGAACCATTCCTGATAAATCTGTAAAAACTGTTTTTTCAGGCATACCCGGAGAATTCCATGTTTTGCCAAGATTATCAAAAACAAAAACATCATCACCGGTTCTTGGGGGTTTTTTAAATTCAAATTTAATATTTTTTTGCTGAGGCGGAAGTTCAATCCGTTCAATTTTTTCAAGCTTTTTGATGCGGGACTGCACCTGGGCCGAATGTGAAACCCTTGCCTTGAATTTTGCAATAAACTTTTCTTCCTTGGCAATCATTTCCTGCTGTCGCTTGTAGCTGGCAATCAGCTCAGCCATTCTTATTTCACGTTCCCTGAGATAATAATCGTAATTACCGCCGTAAGTTGTTGTTACACCATTAGATACTTCAATTATACGGTTAACAACACTGTTCATAAAATCATGATCATGGCATGTCATAAGAACAGCACCTTTAAAATCATTTATCAGCCAGTTTTCAAGCCAGATGATCGATTCCATGTCAAGGTGGTTGGTCGGTTCATCAAGAAGGAGAACATCTGGGCTGATGGTAAGTATTTTTGCAAGAGCAATTCGCATTTTCCATCCGCCGCTGAAGGATTCAACAGCTTTATCATAATCGTCAGGGCCGATACCAAGTCCGGTGATAATTGTCTGCGCCCTGGTTTCAAGATCATATCCGCCGCGATTTTCAAACTCTTCGCTCGCTTCACCATATTCCAGAAGCAGTTTTTCCATAGCATCATCGTCCATAGGCTCTACCATTGCAGCTTCCATTTCCTGCATCTTTTTTCCCAGTTCAGTAATTTCAGAAGCTGCAGACATTACCTCAGAAAGTGCTGATCTGCCTGACATTTCACCAACATTTTGGGAAAAATAACCGACCTTTGTTTTCTTTGAAATGGAAATGTCACCGCTGTCTTTTGATTCACCACCGGTAATCAGTCTGAAAAGAGTTGTTTTTCCTGTTCCGTTGGAACCAACCAGTCCGGTTCTTGATCCCGGAAGAATCTGAAAGCTTGCATTTTTGAAAAGAATCTGGTCGCCGTGCTGTTTTGAAATGTCTGTTAAATGAATCATATATGTTTCCTGAAAAAATCAATGCATCTACCATGGGAGTTGGTTAAATGCAAGGAAATCATTGTAGTCTTAAGTATGGTGTTTCCGTAATTCTCAGTTTGATTGAGAAAACAAACCATTTACATTTGAATATTCATTTTTCTTTAATTGAATTACAGTAAGTGGTAAGTAGTGATTGGTCGAAAACTCAAATTTTTTCTAGAGTTACGGCAGGTGAAAAATTTATATAACTTAATCGATATAAAATATACAGGAGCATAAAAATGTCCGATTACGGATGGAATGAAGATATGGGAATGCCCATAACAGGCAAAATCAAAGCTGACCTTAAAACCGCAATGCTTGCAAAAGATAACACCACAAGAAATACTCTTCGTATGGTAATAAGCGAGTACCCAAAACTCACAGTGCCGATTACACTGGAAAGCGGAAAAAAATCGAGCAGAGTAAAAACACTTGAAGAAATCACAAGTGAAGATGTTCAGGATATCATAAGAGGACTTGTGAAATCTGAAAAAATAACCTTGGAGGCAAAAGGCGAAGCTACTTCTGATTATATTCAGCTTCTTGAAAAATATCTGCCGCAAACTGCTTCAGAAGAAGAAATTGTTGCCTGGATTAAAGAAAATATTGATTTTTCTCAGTTCAAAAACAACATGCAGGCCATGGGAACAATCATGAAGCACTTCGGAAAGAATGCAGACGGCAGCCTTGTTAAGAAGATCCTTTCTTCTATGTAAAGAGCCACAGGGTCAGAGTTTACTATTTACTTTTTAAGCCCAGAATTATCGATAAAAGGGCATAAGTCTAAAGTATCAAAATAGTAAATACCTGACCCGATTTCCGTCTTATATCTAACCTTTTAAAAATAAGAAACTATTGTAAGGGTTTAAATTTTCCGGGAATACTCATAAAAAATATGCTCAACGTCCTACCTATGAAACATGTATTGAAGAAACAAAAAACCAACCATGGGCCATATGAAATCCAAAAAAGATTTCCGGGCATCCAGTGATTTGTTCCAATGGTCTGTAATTGCTTACAACACTGCAAGATGGATGTCATTGCTTAGT
>Ga0136557_1001337_pt1 | contig 16166 bp, 11 predicted proteins | sample AntRauTorckE6832_FD_104796 | JGI IMG/M metagenome (GOLD analysis project Ga0136557, IMG submission 104796) | Saline lake microbial communities from Rauer Islands, Antarctica - Metagenome Torckler E6 #832 | ecosystem: Environmental > Aquatic > Non-marine Saline and Alkaline > Saline | place...
TCAGCCTGTTCCTTTGCATACTCCATGGCTTTTTCAGCCTTTTTTCTTACCGAAATATCCCTTGTTATCCCTCTGAAACCTTTTATACGGCCTTTTTTATCCTTAATCAGCGAAACCGATGTTTCAAGATAAAGAATATCTTTGTTTTTTGCATAAGCTTCATAGGAAACATTTCTAAGAGGAGCACCTGTAATAAAAACTTCGTTGAATTTTTCAAAAATTTTCTGAATTCCCTCTTGTGTCATGGTTTCTCTGTAATCACGGCCGATTATTTCATCATGAGTATATCCAAAAAGTCTGGAAATCCCCTTTGTGGCAAATATTACCTTTCCCCTTAGATCAACCTCATAATAACCGTCCTCGACTTCATCAAGAATCTCTTTATATCTTTCAGCAACAAAGGAAACCTCGCTTAATTTTGAACATACTTTATAAAATGCAAAACCAAGCAAAGATATGCCGATTAAAATCAAAGGGCTACCCGAAAACATTATTTCTCTCCATCCAGCCGAAGCAAGGCCATAAGTCCTCCTCAGTATGAGGCTCAAGTGTTATTGTGATATCCGGTTTTTTATTTTCCAGAAATTTAAGTATGGGACCAAAGTCTATTCTCCCTTTTCCCGGAGGCATATGCAAATCATTTTTCCCGTCATTGTCATGCAGATGTATCTCTTTTATATATTTTCCAAAATCTTTCACCCACTTTTCAAGACTCTGGTCTCCGAAGGCAAAATGATGACCAGTATCAAAACAGAACCCGCCACCGTTTTCATATACAGCTTTTACAACTTCTATTATTTCTTCAGAGTATCTTTCATAAACATTTTCAACATTGAGAACTATATTTTTTTGTTTTAATCTGTATGCAAAATCTGCAAAAAAATCACAGGTTGTTTTCATCCATTCATCTTTTAAAAATTCATATCTTTTAAAATCGTATCCAGGATGAAAAACTATGGACTCTGCTTCAAAAATTTCCGCATACTCTGCAACTGATTCTATTCGTTTTCTGCTTATTTTTCTGATTTCAGGATCAGCAGATGCGGGGTTAAGATCAAGAAAAGGACCGTGCATTGTTATTCTGCAATTATTTGCTTTAAACTTTTGCGCTGTTTTCTCAGCCTGTTTTAAAGATATATTTTCAAGAACAAATGAATCTATTCCAATCTCCGGGTTAATTTTCAGATCGAGATATTTTTCTATATACTGATCTGCCATTTTAAGGGGAAGATTTATCTGAACCTGTTTTATAATATCTTTTTTCATAATTATAATTTATACCTTTAATAGTTATGTTTTGTTGACATATTTTTTTTTTAAAAGTAGTAGTTTTTTTAAAATTTATAAAGAACTTTTTAGGTGAAGATATGTTTGGAATAGGAATGCCCGAAGTTTTACTGATCCTTGCTGTGGCTCTAATTATTTTGGGGCCGAAAAAGCTCCCTGAAATTGCAAAGACTCTTGGAAAAGCCTTTGGCGAATTTAAAAGATCAATAGATGATTTCAAAGATAGTATAGATGTAGATACAAATTCTGATAATAAAAACAAAAAATCAGACCATGAAGCACTGAAAGCCAAAAAAGACACGGAAGATGAGTGATGTTAAAGAAAAAATCGATATAACAGAGCACCTTACTGAATTAAGATCAAGGCTGATCAAGTCTTTCTGTGCCGTATTAATCGGTTTTGCAATATGTTATTTTTTTAAGGAAAAACTTTTTTTTATTTTAACAGAACCTCTTAGAGAATCTCTTGATAAAAACGGCAGTATTATATTTACAGGTATTCCTGAAGCATTTTTTACATACCTTAAAACTGCACTTTTAACAGGAGTTATTATAACTATGCCCTACACTTTTTTTCAGTTCTGGGCATTTATATCTCCCGGGCTTTATTCAAAAGAAAGAAAAATTACAGCTGTTCTTACAGTTTTATCTGTGATTTTTTTTGCGTGCGGAGCTTTATTCGGCTATTTTTTTGTATTTCCCTACGGATTCGATTTCCTTCTTGGCTTTGCAGATGAAGATATCCAGGCTCTTCCTTCAATGAAAGAGTACTTTTCCTTTGCTTCAAAACTCCTTTTTGCTTTCGGCCTTTCCTTTGAACTGCCTCTTATCCTTACCGGGCTTGCAAAAATGGGGGTAGTCACATCCGAGTTTCTTAAAAAAAAACGAAAATACGCAATTTTAATCTTTTTCTGTTTTGCAGCTTTTATTACTCCTCCTGATGTTATAACTCAGACAATGATGGCTCTTCCCATGCTGCTTCTTTACGAAGTAAGTATTATAGGAGCTAAAATTTTCGGAAAAAAGAAAACCTGAAATCTACCTTTCCCGCAAATTTAATATTCAGTTCTTGATACTGAACAATAGATAATTGCAAAAGTTTCTGATACTATATCCATTGAACTGCAATTATAAACTTTAGTCTGCAGTATTTTATAATTTGTTTTAACAACCCGGCTTAGTAATGAAAAAATTAATTACTTTATTTTTATTTATATTATTTTTTATCAAACCTTTATCAGCTTTTTCTGATACTGAAGAAATTACTATTCAGCTGAACTGGAAGCATCAGTTTGAATTTGCAGGATTTTATGCAGCTCAGGAAAAAGGTTTTTTTGCAGATGAGGGGCTAAAAGTTATATTAAAAGAAAGAACAAAAGGTCTTGTTCCTGTTGATGAAGTTCTCGAAGAAAGAGCTGATTACGGAATCTGGGTATCAAACCTTATTCTTGACAGAATGAAGGGCAAACCGGTTGTTATCCTTTCCAATTATTTCAAAAACTCACCTCTTGTTATTTTATCAGAGCCGTCTATAAGAATCCCCTCCCAGCTTAAGGGCAAAAAAGTCATGGGAATTTCCGAAGACAGTATGATCGCAGAAATTGCATTTATGTTAATGCAAAACGGTATCTCTATTGATGAGCTGAACTGGGTCCCCCACTCTTATGATCCTTTTGATATCCTTACACCCAAAGCTGATGCCATGTCTGCATATATTACAAACCAGCCTTATATGCTTAAAAATGCCGGTAAAAACTTTAATATTCTTGATCCTGCAAATTACGGAGCAAATTTCTATGGAGACAGTCTTTTCACAAGTGAAAAAGTTTTAAATAATCATAAAAAAAGAACTATAAAACTTATAAACGCTTTAAATAAAGGGTGGGAATATGCTCTTGAAAATCCTGAAGAAATCATTGATATAATTTTAAAAAAATATAGTCCTTCTAAATCCGCTGATGCTTTAAGATATGAAGCCTTAAAAACAAAAGAGCTTATTCAGCCAGATGTTTTTGATATCGGATCAATTGATCCTTTAAGGATTCAAAGCACTGCAGACTTTTTTATTAAGCTTGGTCTTGCTGAAAACAAATCAAACCTTTCAGGTTTTATTCTTAACGAAAGTCTTTTAACTGAAAAAAGTGCAGATACACTTAATCTGAATAAAGCAGAGTCAGAATATATTTCAAAAAACCCTGTTGTAAAAATTTCAAACAAATTTGACTTTCCTCCTTTTGATTATTCTTTTGAAGGAAAACCACAAGGATTCGGTCCCGAACTTATGGAGACTGTCTGCAGTCGTGTAGGATTAACTCCTGAATTTATCAATTTCTACACATGGAATGAACTTATAACTGATTTCTATTCAGGTAAAACTGATGTTATTCATTCTATTAACAAAACTTCTGAACTGCTTGCAAAAGCGAATTTTTCTGAGCCATACTACAAAAGCAAAAAAATTTTTGTTTATAGAAAAAACCAAGCCGAAATAAAAAACCTTAACCAGCTTGAGGATAAAATCATTGCCGTCCCTAAAAGATGGTCAATGGTTAATAATTTCCAGAAAAAACATCCAAAAATCCATTTTATTGAGGTTGAAAATCCCCGTGAAGCGCTTGAATTTGTTGATCAGGAAAAAGTATATGCTGCAATTGAAAACCTTCATACAGCTCAGTATATAATTGAATCTGCACGACTTTCAGATCTAGCAATTTCAGCCAATATTAAAAATAAAGATTTCCAGCAGCAGTTATTTCATCATTTTGCTGTAAAAAAAGACAATCAGACTTTAATTAATTTATTAAACAAAGGCTATGAGTCGATATCAGATGAAGAGATTAAAAGACTTGAGAATAAATGGCTTAAAGAAAGGATACGAGCATCCGCTTTTGAAGATTCAGGCCTTTCTAAAACTGAAAGAGAATATCTTAAAAACAAAAAAGAGATAAAATTTTCAATAGCCCCTCACAGGCTTCCCATTGAGGGGCTTAAAAGCAATGAATTATCAGGTATGAGCTCTGATTTTATAAAATTATTCAGTGAAAAACTAAATGTAAAGTTTACTCTGGTCAAAACTTCTGACTGGGAAGAAACCCAGCAGAAGCTTAAAAACAAGGAAATAGACATTATACCAATGATTAACCGTACTGATGACAGAGAAAAATATATGAATTTTTCTCCTGCTTATATGGAATATGTCATAGGTATTATTGTAAGACAGCCATATGGATATATATCCGATGTAAAAGAACTTAAAAATAAAAGAATTGCTCTTGTTAAAAATTCTCACTTTCAGGAAATATTATCTGATAAAATTCCAGGGATAAAAATCATTGAATGCGCTAACCAGCAACAGGCTTTTATCAAAGTTTCTGAGTCATCAGCAGATGCTGCTTTTTCCGTTCTGCCGGTTGCAGGACATATAATAACTCATCTTGGTCTTAACAATCTTAAAGTCGGCGGCATTTTAGATACAAGGGATCAACTCAGTGTAAGCACCCATATTGATGATAAAATTCTTGATACAATTATGACAAAAGTTGTCAGATCTATCAGTTCAAATGAAATTAACCAGATCAGAGAAAAATGGGCTGGTGTTGAATATGCTCCAAAAATTGATTATGATTTTTTAGTAAAAGCCGCATTGATAGTTTTAATTATATTTTCTGCTGTTCTTGTCAGAAACAGAAAGCTTGTAGTACTTAACAGAAAAATTAAATCCGCAAATACTGAAATAAGAGCAAAAAGTATAGAACTTGAGCGTATTTCAAATACTGACAACCTTACCGGACTTGCAAACAAAAAACATATTAATGAATCTCTTGATTATGAAATAAAAAGGGTTCACAGATATAACAGAAATCTTTCTATGATTCTGGCTGATCTCGATTTTTTTAAAACAGTTAATGATAAATTCGGGCATCAGGCAGGAGATAAAGTGCTTGCAACCCTTGCCTCTGTTATCAGTATCAATATCAGAAAAACCGATATTGCAGGACGATGGGGTGGTGAAGAATTCTTAATTATCTGTCCTGAAACAGATCTTGAAGGTGCTCATATACTTGCAGAAAATCTTAGAAAAGAGGTTGAAAAAACCGATTTCTCAACAGGTGAAATTCATACTTTAAGTATAGGAGTTTCATCTTTCAGAGCAGATGATGATGCAGATTCTTTTCTTGAAAGAACTGACAAAGCTCTGTACAGTGCAAAGGAAAATGGGAGAAATAACGTACAGCTGGAAACCTGACACAGGTTAACTTACTTCATGTAAAAAGCTTACAATCTTTGTTTTTTTGTGATTTATGTTTTTCAGCGGCCTTAATCATACCTTCTGCCCAGGATAAAGCACCGAATGCATGAACATGAAGATATGCAGCAAGAGTATTTTTCTTTGTAATTGCATCTTTATTTCCTGTTATTCCAACACCTCTGTCAAGATCAAAGGAAAACTTTGTATCATTGTCATTTCTCATTTCAATTATTGAGGAATATCTGAATTCATGCCCTTTAAGGTGAGTTCCTTTTTTATAAAAGGGATTTTCTTCACAAACAACGGCATCAACGTATCCGTGACCCTGGGGCTTTTTAGATATTGAAAAACTTAAAGGAAAAAATCCGCACATTTCATATTTTTCATTGTTTAAAACAATAGATTCTCCAAGATAAATAAGACCGCCGCATTCAGCATAAATTGGAAGTCCGCTTAAAGCAGCTTCTTTTACAGAATGTCTCATTGATTTGTTATCCCTTAGTTCACGGGCAAAGCTCTCGGGAAATCCTCCGCCTATGTAGAGTGCATCTAAGTCATCAGGAAGATTTTTATCTTTTACAGAACTTATTTCAACAAGTTTTACACCCGATTTTTCAAGTACAAAAAGGTTTTCCGGATAATAAAATTGAAAAGCTTCATCTATAATAACCCCAATTTTAAGATCTTCTTCAGCTTTTTTTTCTGGGAAAAGAATTTCATACGGAGATTGTTCGGTTTTATAAGGGGTTTCTTTTTCTGCAATATTAAGAACTTTAGCCACATCAAGATTTTCATCAATTATTCTGCCCGCTTCTTTAATAATAGCTGCGGCCTCTTTATTTTCAGCTGTTGGAACAAGCCCCATATGTCTTTCAGGAAATTCAAGGGTTTTGACTCTTGGAACAGCTCCTATCACTTCTGCATCAGTGTAATACTCTACAGCACTTCTTAGTTTTCCTGCGTGTCTTGTTCCCGCAACTTTATTAAAGATTACCCCTGCAAGATTAAGTTCAGGATCGAATTTTTCAAGACCCATAACAATGGCACCGATGGTCATTGTACATTTTGTACAGTCGATGCATACAATTACCGGGGAATCGACAAGCTTTGCTGTTTCAGCAGTACTGGTACTTCCCTCGATATCGATGCCGTCATATAATCCGCGGTTGCCTTCTATGAGAGCGATGTCTGAACCTGCGCAATGGTAGAGAAAGGATTTTTTTACTATATCTCCGGCACACATAAAAGTGTCCAGATTATAGCAATGCCGGCCTGCTGCAAAAGACAGCCAGCCGGCATCAATATAATCTGGCCCTTTTTTGAAAGGACATACGTTTTTTCCCTGCTGAACAAGTGACGAGGTCAGCCCCAGAGATACAAAAGTTTTACCTGAACCGCCGCGTAGTCCGGCGATAGTAACTGCAGAGCGGCACTCATCATTTTTCAGCATTGATAAAAACCTCAAAAACTATAAAACTAACCAAGATCTCCCTGGCCGGGGATACCGTACATGGTTGTACTTCCGCTTGACCAGTACTCAAGAGCACCTTCTTTTACCATTTCATTAACTACTTTTTTAACAGCTCTTGGGCTTTCTTCAGGAAACATTTTAGAAAGGTCATTAAAGTAAAATTTTGATTTTGACTTAGACTTCTTCAAAAGCTGCTCAAGAATCATTTCTTTTGCATTGTCTGGAAGTGCCATAATTTTCCTCCTTATCAGGAAAAGTTCAGCCGGAGGAAAATCCTCCGGCTATAATATCTTTATAACTTACTGCTCAGATCAGTTACTAGAACTTGAACTGAGTTGACTGACGCCAGGTGTAATATGCATGATCACGGAAATCATCAATAAGATGGTGTGTAAAATCAATTTCACACTTTTCAAAGAAACGCTCCCATCCGATTCTTTCTGCCCAGTCGCCGACTCTTTCATATTTTCTTGCATCGTTTGCATAAGCTTCTACAATATTTGTAATTGTATCTGTTGTGCTCTTCCATCTTGGAGCTTCGTTTGGAAGAAAGCTTACTACAACTTTTGAAAATTTTGGAGTACTGATACGGTTGGAAACCTTACCGCCGACCATAAGAACAATACCGTCACCTTCGCCATCTGCAAGAGGAAGTGAAGGACACATTGTATAGCAGTTACCGCAGTACATACAGCGATCATTGTTAACGGCAACAGACTTTACTTCTGTTCCGTCTTCAAACTGATGCTTTGTAGGCTTAATAGCTGAAGTAGGACATGAAGAAACTGCAAGAGGAATCTCACAGTTTTTGCTCAGATATTCATGGTCAATCATAGGTGGTTTTCTGTGATAACCAAGAATAGCTATGTCAGAGCAGTGAACAGCACCGCACATATTCAGGCAGCATGCAAGAGAAATTCTAAGCTGTGCAGGAAGTCTCATATCCTGGAAGTCTTTAAACAGAGCATCCATTGTAGCCTTAACAGGACCTGAAGCATCTGTTGCAGGTGTATGACAGTGAACCCATCCCTGAGTATGAACAATATTTGTTACACCGGCTCCGGTTCCGCCTACAGGGAACTTATAAGATCCGCCAGGGAATTTTCTTGATTCAAGATCTTTTTTAAGTCCTGCAACTTTATCTTTTGAATCTACCATGAACTCGATATTATTACGTGTTGTAAAACGAAGATATCCGTCGCAATGCTTATCAGCGATTTCGCAGATTTCATTGATATGAGTAACACTCATAAGACGGGCACCGCCCACACGTACTGTATATACTTCATCTCCGGTTTCTGAAACATGAACCAGAACACCCGGCTCAAGAATTTCATGGTAAAGCCACTTGCCTTTGTTGGCTTTGATGACCGGAGGATAAAACTCTTCAAAATGTCTCGGGCCGATATCTGTAATACGGTCTTCCATCGGCTTGTCGGGATTGTAACCAGAAGATACAAATGCCATTTATATTTCCTCCCTATTATCTTTGGTGATATTTTCTATATTCGTTGACGTCTCTGTTCCATCCACCTGGTACTTCTTCTTCTTTCCAGAAGATGTATGGGTTTTCACGCGGATATGCCACATGACGAGGATCAGGATCAACCTCGCACATTTCAAGCATTTTCTGGAATCCCTGACGACGGATAAGTTCACCAAGACGTTCACGGTTCTTACCTTCCATCATCCACCAGTCCCAGATTTTATCAATATAATTGATAACTGCTTCGTAATCATTGTCAGGATTAACTTCTACAAAAGGAACAAGAAGTGAGCCCATCTGCTGACCATCAAGAATTGGAGCTTTAGCACCTACAAGAATTGAACACCCTGTTTCTTCACCGATTCTCAATGCACGAGGCATTACGTTGATGCAGTGCATACAGCGTGTACATTCTCTGTTGTTGATTTTAAGCTCTTTTCCGTCCATCCACATACATTCTGTAGGACAAAGACCAATAACTTCTTTCTGAATATCGAATTTTCCCCAGTCACGTCCTGCATGTGCGCCGCCGTTAGATGGAATTTCTCCGCCTATGTAAGCCTGAACAGCTTCCTGATCGATTCTTATATCGTCTTTCCATGTTCCGACAAAAGCCATATCGGAACGTGCGCTTGCAGCAACACATCCGTTTGGACATCCGTCGAACTTGAACTTGAACTTGTAAGGGAAAGCAGGGCGATGAAGTTCATCCTGAAATTCCTGTGTCAGAAAATGACAAAGTCCGTTTGTGTCATAGCATGCATATTCACATCTTGAAGATCCAAGACAGTCAGCAGGGGTTCTAAGGTTTGAACCTGAACCGCCGAGGTCTGTATTGTACTTATGAGTAAGATCATAAAAAATCTCTTCAAGCTGCTCTGTTCTTGTACCTAAAAGAACAATATCGCCTGTTGCTCCGTGCATGTTTGTAAGACCTGAACCGCGCATATTCCATACACCCATTATCTGCTTGAGATATTCGCTTGTATAGTATTTGCCTGCAGGCTGTGCAACACGCATTGTGTGAAAGTGAGCAACACCAGGATATTCCTGAGGCTGGTCACAGTAACGGCCGATAACACCGCCACCATAGCCGAAAACACCAACAATACCGCCGTGCTTCCAGTGTGTTTCACCGTGTTTGTAAGAAAGCTCAAGAACACCGAGAAGATCGTCTACAACATCTACGGGCACCTGATACTCTACATTATTCACATTTTTAGCCCTTGCTTCCGACTCCTGCTTAAGGTCGGAAACAAAACTGGGCCATGGACCGGATTCTAGCTCATCCAGCATAGGAGTTTCATGTTTTGCCATCGCCTTACCTCCATAAAGATAAAGATTGATTAATATATACCAATTAATTCAAGCACTTTTTAAAATGCTCGCTTCCATGCAGTTTTGAGAAAACAATTTTTCAAAAAAAATATAAAATCAAACTCATTTTTCAAAGATTTTATGAATAGTTTTATATTTGTTACATGCTATCAGTGTGAAGATATAGGACGGATAAAATTCAATGTCAATACAAAAGCAAAAACGCACATACGGTTTTTTACTGATTTATAAAGAAAGATGCCGGTCAAATCATTAGTTTTAGATAACTTTGATTTAACCGACTAAATTTCAGCGAATTAACTGTCAGGTTCTTAATTATAACTCACTTAAACCTGTTTTTTTTCAGCAAGTTCACTAAGTATTTTTTCAGGTACCTCATAACCCATAGATTTTGCCTTTTCTATATTTTCTTCAGCAGAATCATAATCTCCCTTTTCCATATATCCAAGACCCATATTATAATAAGGAACAGGAAATTCAGGCTGAATTTCTACAGCTTTCTTATTTGCTTCAATGCTTTCATCCACAAGCCCTTTAAAAAGGTATGCATTTCCAAGCGTTGTATAAGCCTGAACAAATTTGGAGTTATAAACAATTGCTTTCTGAAGATATTTTATTGCTTCGTCAACATCACCCTCCTGAAAAAACAAAAAGCCGATATTGGCATAACCGGGAGCAAAACCGGCCCTTGTCTTTACAGACATTTTATTGTAATGCATAGCCCCTTCCATATCCCCTTTTTGCATGCATATCGCACCAAGCTGAACATATGCTTCTGCAAGACTTGGCGAACAATCTATTGCTGTATGAAGCTCCTGTTCAGCTTCGTCCAGCTTTTTAAGCCCCATAAGAGCAACAGCAAGATTATAGTGGGAATTGCCGCAGTCAGGGTTTTGAGAAATTGCATTTCTTTGCATTTCTATATATTCATCTACATCTTTAGCCTGTGGTGCCATTTATCCTCCGTTTATATTAAAATATCAAATAGTCAGCTTTTTTCGCCTGAATTTAGATTTTATCCGGCAAATTTTTTCTTTCTTAATATTACAATATTAATAAAAATTTCAACCTAATTTGACCGATTTTCAGATTTAATAAAACAAAATACTGAAAAAATGGGGGATTGGGGATGAATTTATATATATTACTGTATCTTTTTTTAGAAACTGATCTGATATAAAAACCTGAGTCCCGACCTGAAAATTTTCATTGATTTTTTATTTATGGTAGGGTTAGTGTTGTTTTTAAAAAAAAGGTATGCTAATTCCCAAAAAAATTCTAACTATATCAAAATATTATGGAGATGATATGAAACCAGGTTGCTATACTGCACTAATAACTCCTTTCAACAACGACGGAAACCTTGATTATGAGGGTCTTGACAAGCTTATTGATTTTCAGATCAAAAACTCCATCACAGGTATACTTGCTGTTGGAACAACCGGTGAAAGTCCTACCCTGAGATGGGAAGAACATAATGAAATAATTGAAATAACAGCTTCAAAAACAAAGGGTAAATGCCTTTGCATAGCAGGAACAGGAAGCAACAATACTTCAGAAGCGATTAACGGCTCTCTTCATGCAGTAGGAGCAGGTGCAGATGCTCTTCTTCTTGTTGACCCATACTACAACAACCCCGGATCAGTAAGCATCAGAAGAGAATATCTTGAACCTGTTGCTGAAAAATGTCCTGATACAACAATTATACCTTATGTAATCCCGGGAAGAACAGGAAGTAAACTTCTGCCCGAAGACATTGCAGTAGCAAACAGAAATTTTCCCAATATCTCCTGTGTAAAGGAAGCCACAGGTGATGTGGAAAACATGAAAAGAACAAGAGAAGTCTGCGGAAACGGGTTCAGTATTTATTCAGGAGATGATTCTTTTACATATGAACTTATGACTAATCCTGGGATTAAGGGTCAGGGAGTAATTTCAGTTGCATCAAATATAATCCCCGGCTTTATAACCGAAATGACAACAGAACTCGACAGAGGAAACAAAGAAACCGCATCAAAAATATTAAAAGAGATTGAACCATTATTTAATCTTGTAGCTGTAATTACTGAAGAAGAGACTCCGTACGGAAGAATTGAATTCAAACAGAAAAACCCTCTTCCCATAAAAACTCTTATGGGAATTTTAGGCATGCCAGGTGGAAACTGCAGAAGACCCCTTGGCAAAATGTCTCCCAAAGGTGCTGAAAAGGTTTTACAAATCGGCAGAGAGGTTTTTAAAAAATCTCCCCATATTTTTTCACCTATTTCCGATTTTTTTGATATTGATATTGAAAAACGCTTTAACTCGCCTGAACTCTTCAGCCACCTGATTTATCAGGATATGTAACAAACAAATATGAGGCTGCTTAATGCAGTCTCAGCAACTTTTTACAAAGCTTTTATATTCCATAAAACTTTAATAATTTTTAATCTTTTTTTAAGAGTGGAGAACAATGAAGACTGTTTTTGAAAAACCGGCACTTTGTTTACCTGAAGTATACCTTCCTTCAAAAAATACAGACCCTGTAAAATGGTCTGTAATCGCCTGTGATCAGTACACTTCCCAACCTGATTACTGGGAAAAAACAGCTGAATTTGTCGGAGACAAACCTTCATCTTTAAATTTAATTCTGCCTGAAGTTTTTCTCGGGACTGAAAGAGAAAAAATTTTAACAGATCATATTCACGAATCTATGGATGAATACCTGGACGACAATACTCTTGTAAAACACGGGCCAGGGATTTTCCTCTGCGAGAGAGAAGTATCAGGCGGACGAACAAGAAAAGGGATGTTATGCTGTCTTGATCTTGAACATTATGATTACTCCAAGAGTTCAAAATCGCTTATAAGACCTACAGAAGGAACAATTATTGAAAGAATTCCTCCAAGAATCAAGGTCAGACAACAGGCTAGCCTTGAAACTCCACACATTATGGTGCTTATTGATGATCCTGAAAAAAAGGTTATTGAGCCTTTATTTAAAGATGATTCCAGAAAAAACCTTTACGATTTCAACCTGATGAACAATTCAGGCAATATTAAAGGCTATATGATTGATAATGAGACAGCGGCAGAAAAGATGACAAAAAACCTTACATCTCTTATAGAAGCTGAAAATTATAAAAAAAGATACAATCTTGATTCTGCCAAAAATCCGCTTTTGTATGCAATGGGAGACGGCAATCATTCTTTTGCAACAGCAAAGGCTTGGTGGGAAAAGATAAAAAATGAAAACAAAGATGACAAAAACATAAAAAATCATCCCGCAAGGTGGGCACTAGTTGAAATAGTAAATATCCATGATGAAAGCATAGATTTTGAACCAATCCACAGAATTATATTTAATACAGATCCGGATAAAATACTAAATGATTTTGTATCTTTTTTTGAAGAAAGAGGGTCTGTTGTTGAAATAACAGAGACGAAACATCTTGAAGATGTAAAACAAGATGACCCTGAATTTCATAAAATATCTTTCTGCTGCAGCGAAAAAAAAGGGGTTATTAAAATAAAAAAACCTGTGAGAAATATTGCAGCAGGCGATCTTCAGGATGCTCTTAACAATCTCAGCTCAAAAGAGCCTGAATTAAAAATAGATTATATTCACGGGAAAACACATCTTGAAGAGCTTTGCAAAGAAAAAGGAAACATTGGTTTTTTGCTTCCTCCGGTATCAAAAGACAGTTTTTTTAAAAGCATTATAATGGACGGAGCTCTTCCCAGAAAATCTTTTTCAATGGGTGAAGCAGATGATAAAAGATTTTATATGGAATGCAGAAAAATTGTAAGATAAGACCTGGCTCAAAAACAGCCGTTTTCGCTGTAAAGCTACATGTAAAAAAATTTATTCAACTTTAATCCTGAAATATGAATGTCCGGTATACAGGATTAAAGTTGATTTATTCCGGAGCAGGCTCCGGCAGCGTACCCTTGAAATGAAGATCTCTCTGAGGAAAAGGAATTTCAATACTATTTTCCCTGAAAAGCTGAGTAATTACAAACCTCAGCCTGCTTTCCGCTTCTACAAAATCATCTATTGAACACCAGAATCTGAGCCTGAAATCAAGAGAGCTGTCACCGAAATTTATAAACTGAACAACAGGTTTCCTTGGATAATATCTTATTCCTTTTACTTTATCCGCAGCTTCAAGCAGAACCTTTTCAACCAGATCAGTATCTGAAGAATATGATACTCCTACCATAAGATCCCTTCTTACATATGGATCATTATGGCTCCAGTTTGTAACCTGTGCACTTATAAACTCGGAGTTAGGAATAATAAGTGATGAATTTGTATATGTATTTACAATTGTTGCTCTTACATTTATTTTTTCAACCTCTCCCCATACTCCTCCAACCTCGACAACATCACCAACCTTTATAGGTCTTTCAAAAAGAAGTATAAGACCGCTTATAAAATTATTAAATATATTCTGAAGACCGAAACCAAGACCAATACCAAGAGCACCAAAGGCAAGCGCCATGGATGCAGTATTAACACCAAGAACATTAAGACTTATTAAAATTGCTCCTACCCACAGAATATATACTGAAATAGTGGTTACAGATTCACGAACCCCCAGAGAAAGACCGCTTTCTTTTAAAAGACGGTCCCGCATAAGAGATTTCCAGAAATTTATAAGCATGTATGCAATAAAAAATACTATAATAGAATAAACAAAACCTGAAACACTAAGCTCTAATTTTCCTATTTGATATTTTTTTACAGAAAAATTAACAAGCACATCAATAAATGTACTTCCGGCTCCCCATGAAAAGGCTGTGCCTGTAATTCCCAGAAGTATTACAAGAAAATATACCCCGTTGGAAAAAAGCCAGTAAAAAGAATGTGAAACTTTTTTTTCTTCATCTTCGGAAGTTATCCTTTCTTTCATCTTTTGACTTATATTCTGCAGCCCCTGGAAAAGGATAAAGAGAAAACTTGCAAAAACAAGGGTTCTTCCCCATGAAACAAACCACCACGAAGTAAAATATCTGTAACCGGCAAGTTCTGACAAAAGACCGGCAATAACAATTCCCTTTGAACACCATTCAAGTGTACCAAAAAAAATATTTTCTTCTGTTTTTTCAGATTTTTTATAGCCTTTCCAGAATACGAACAAAACAATAATAAGAAAAATTTCTGCTGATATTCTTATGGCTGCAAGAGCTGTATTTTCATAAGAAACAAACCACCTGAGAAAAAGATACAAAAAAGCATAGCTCCTTATTCCCCATATAAAAAAATTCCTCCATCTGAATATATACTGGAAGTAAGCTGGCGCCCTGTCTCTTACAATAAGCTTAATTGAATCCGAAGCTATTCTTGTACTTAGGAAAACATACAAAAACTCTCTGCAGAATTTTAAAAAATCAGGGAAAACTATATACATTTCTGATCTGATAAAAATTTCCAGGGCAAAAATAAAAATAATTATAAAAATCGATTTTTCGACCAGAATAATCGGATACCCGAAATACCTGGATTTAAGTTGTTTATAAGTTTCTTCTTTTGAAAGATACCTTAATAAACTGAAAAAAAAGACAAGAAGTATTATTACTGCCGCAGATATTACAATATGGGAAGGATTTAAATGCTCTTTAAACAAAGACTTTTTTTTACTTAAATTATTGTACGAGAAATACTGACTTACAGTTTTGTAAGCCGCTGAAAAAGAATTGTATAATTGATCAGCAGACAAAAGCTTAAAAGCAAGGTTTTCTTTTGTAAAAATTATTACATCTTTTTTTGCTTTAATATCTTTTTCAAATATAAGTTTCAGATCTGAAAGTGATTTTTTAATCGACAGATAAAGATCCTGCTGTTTTTCCATATAATCTTTTACAGATACAAGAATCTTTTCCTGTTCAGAAAGCATTGATTTATATTTTTTTATATCTTCAGAATAACCGTTTTCTTTTATATTATCCGAATTTTCAACAAAACCAGAAGCAAAAGTTATCTTTCTGTGGATATCTTCAATCAGACCCTGGGTATCTTTAACTCCGGTTTCAAGCTCAGAAACTTTAGTATTTACTGAAGAAAGACCTGCATTTATTTCATCAAGACTTTTTTCAAGAGCTGAAATATTAACATCTGGAACTATTAAAAGGTTTTTATAAATATTAATTCTATTTAAACCTTCGTCAATTCTATCCTTCAGCTCTTCATACGCTTTTTTCTGTTTTTCAAGTTCTTGTAAGAAAATTTCAGTATTTTTATTTGAACTCGCAATTGCTTTGTCAAAATGATTTAAGAACAAATCGTTTTCTGAGGGTGTATCTTCGGGGGCACAAAGACCGCTGACTGATGCAGAGAAAAAAAATATTAATAA
>Ga0136557_1001338_pt1 | contig 16160 bp, 16 predicted proteins | sample AntRauTorckE6832_FD_104796 | JGI IMG/M metagenome (GOLD analysis project Ga0136557, IMG submission 104796) | Saline lake microbial communities from Rauer Islands, Antarctica - Metagenome Torckler E6 #832 | ecosystem: Environmental > Aquatic > Non-marine Saline and Alkaline > Saline | place...
ACGCCTGTCGAACCCTCTGTCCGTCCGCAGTGGGCAAGTTGTCTCGGTCGTGGGGTTGCCCATAATCGAGTTGTGGACCGATCGGCGTGAGTTCTCCCTGGTAGTAGCCGTCATCTTTGATATGTTCCATCCGCACCGTCTCTGCGAACCCCAGCGTCTGATACAGATCACGCAGGTACGGCCAGAGGTTCTCGTACTGGTGCAGGTACTGCCTGTTGCATTTGAACGCGGTATGATAACATTCGTCGAATCGGATCAGCGTCGGAAACAACCGAACGTCGGCGAGTGTCAGTCGGTCGCCGGTGAGATATCGCTGGTCGGCGAGAACACCATCCCAGTGGTCCAACGCGCCGAAGACAGTGGTGACGGCCTCGTCGTAGGCGGCCTGTGATTCGGCAAAGCCCGCGCGGTAGACACCGTTGTTGATTGAATCGTAGATCGAATCGATGATCCGGTCGATCTCGTCGCGGTAACCTCCGGGATACATATCGCGCCTGTCGCTCCCGTAGTCGCTGAATTCGGTGGCGAACATCCGCATGATTTCGATCGATTCGTTGTTGACGATGGTTTCGTACTCCCTGTCCCACAGGACTGGCACCGTTACCCGACCGGTGTACTCGGGATCAGCGGCAACGTACACGTCACGGAGGTAGGCACAGCCGTTGACCGTGTCGGGGGTGCAGCCGTCCTTCTCCGGCGTGAACTCCCAGCCGTCGTCTTCACGCCACGGATCGACGATATCCATCGAAACGACCTCCGTGAGCCCAGCCAGTCGGAGAGTGAGTGCAGCACCGTGGGCCCACGGACAGTTCCGTGCGATGTAGAGGTGGTATCGACCCGCTGCCGACTGAAACCGGCTCTCGCCGTCGGCGTGGACCCGATCACGAAACGAGGTTTCGGCCCGGTCGAACGCACCACTCTCGTCGGTGTATGGTTCGATATCCGTTTTCCAGTCTCCGTCGACGAGCATATTCCGACCCATAGTCCAGTAGACGATAGCCTCGCTTACAGTCCTGACGCTCGGACGCATCCGACAGGCACAACCGGCGACAGCCTCCCCCTAGAAGCGACCATCGACCGCCACGATTCGCGCGACTCGTGCACGACTCCCGACGTTTTAGATTACCCCTCGCTCATTCCCAGACGATGCCGGATTCGCGAACCGACGACGTCGACGACTCGCTCCCGACGGCGCCTGCGCTCTTGCTGTTCGGGTCAGCGGTCTGCGTCGGGTGTCTGGCGGCGCTCGCCTTCGCCATGACCGCGCTGTTCGGCGTGAGCCTGGTTCCCCCGGTGTTCCTGGGGTCGAGCCCGGAGACGTTCCTCCTCTCCGCCGTCCTCCTCGTAGCCTTCGGCGTCTACGGCTACCGTGGGTACAGGCGATCCCAGCGTGCCCAGCGCCGCGGTGAGACGCCGAATCCCTACTGGGCGTTCCATCCTGGGCGAACCGGGGCGTCCGTCGTCGCCGGTGCCGTCACCGTCGCCGTCGTTGCGCTAGCAACGAAGACCATCGTCGAGGGCGTCACCAGCATCACGTACACGGTCCACTGGTTCGAGACCGTACCGCTGCTGAGTCTCGGCTTCGGCTGGCTGCTCAACGGCGAGTGGAACCGCCGAATCCTCGAACGGACTGCGGACTCCCAGTCCTGACCACGAGAACCCGACGCTGACCGGCCCGAACTCAGAACCGGCACTGCAGCCTGGAGCGAGCGCCGCACGACTGCCCGACGTGTAGGTTCGGCTGCTCCCTATCGAAGACAATGTCAGTGACTGTCTCGCGGTTCGAACTGAAAACGCCGGAGCGGGTCCGTCACCGTTCCGACTCGACGATGTCCTGACTACCGACGCCGCCTCACACTCCGTTGGGGTGGAACGCCTCGGCGAAGTCGTCGAGTGCGTCGACCAACCGGGGCGTCCACCGGTTCAGCACCGCTCCGTCCACGACGTGGACACGGTCGGTTTGGACCGCCGGAAGCGACTCCCACCTCGGACGGCCTGCAAGTTCGTCGAAGTGCTCTTTCGTCTCCGCCACGCCGTAACTACAGGGGGCGACGACCACCACCTCGGGCGCGTACTCGCGGAAGTCGTCCCAGTCGACTTCAGCGCTTCGGCCGTTGGAGGCGACGAGTCCGTACTCCCCGCCCGCCGCCGTCACGAGGTCCGGCACCCAGTTTCCGGCGACCCGGAGTGGGTCCATCCACTCGACGACGGCGACGCGCGGCCCGTCGTCGGGGGTGGCGCGCCGCACGTCCGCGACGCGACGCCGACAGACGTCTATCAACTTCTCGGCCCGTCTCTCTGCGCCGGTCGCTTCGCCGACCTGCCGGACGGACGCGAGAACGTCTTCAAACGTGTTCGCCGAGAGACCGAGCACCTCGATGGAGTCGTCGTCCAGCACCCTCCGAACGAGCGTCTCGTCGACGGCGCAGACGCCGCAGATTGACTGGGTGAGGACGAGGTCCGGTCCGAGTTCGGACAGCAACGCCTCGTCCACCTCGTAGACGCCGCCGCTTTGGGCCGCCTCGCCGACCGACTCGTGTCGTTCGGCGCTTCCATCTCCTTCGACCCGCGACCGGTCGATGACGGGCAACTCCGCCACCTCCGGCGGGTAGTCGCAGGAGTGCGAGACGGCGACCGGTTCCACGCCAAGGGCGTAGCAGATTTCGGTCCCCGACGGCGACGTCGAGACGACGCGCGGTTCCCGAGTCGTCTTCTCCGAGAACAGCGGGTCGCTCATCGGCGTCTCCGCCGGAGCATCGACGCAGCCCCGAGGGCGGCGGCGGCGCTCAGCACCGACAGGACGCCGAATCCAGGCGCGCTCGTCTCCGTCTCCGATTCGCCGTCCGACGTGGATGCGGCCGTCGTCTCGGGAGTCGGTTCGGCCGTCGGCGTCGCGGTTTCCGTCGCGTTGGCGGCGGCGTACGCCTCGGGGTGGAAGGTCTTCGCCAGTTTCGTCACCGCGTTCACCACTCTCGGCCCGGGACGGTTCAGGTGCTCTATCTGGACGACGACGACTTGTCCCTCCTTCACCGCGGTCGTAATGTTGTACGCGTCCCTCTGGGGCACCTCCGGCGTGTCCGAGTTGCGGATTATCCAGTCGGGATTCGCGTCGACGACGAACTCCTCGTTGACCGGCTTGTAGCCTGTGATGTTCGCGTCCGCCGCGACGTTGTTCCCGCCCGCGGTTTCGATTATCGTGTGGACGAACGTCCCCTCTCCAGCGGTGTACCCGTAGAAACTGTAGAGCACGTCCGGTCTGTCCTCTCCCTCGACCGTCTCTCGGACGACGTCGAGGTCACGTTCCATCTCGGCGACCGTCTTCTCCGCACCCGCGCAGGCCCCGACGAGTCGCCCCGTCGTCTTCACGTCCGACTGGATATCTTCCATGGTCTCGGCCTCGGAGAAGTGATACACCGTCAGGCCGGCTTCGCGGAGTTGTTGTACCGTCTCCTCACTCGTCGCATTCGGTACGAGCACGAGGTCCGGTTCGGCTCCGACCACTTTCTCGGCGTTCGCGATGTTCTCCGTCGTCGAGACGTTGATGCGCGATTCGGCCCCTTCGAGGTTCGCCGCGTACTTTGACAGTCCGACGACCTTCTCCCTCGCTCCGATTTCCCACAGTATCTGGGCGGCGCTTGGATTCACCGTCACGATGCGGGTCGGTTCCTCCGAGAGCGTCACGTCCGTCCCCGTTGCGTCGGTCATCGTGACCGGGAACGTGCATTCGCCCACCGAGTCACCGCTCGTTTCGGGCGTCTCTGCGGTCGTAACCGCCCCTACGGGGACGGCGACGACCGATAGTACCAAAACTGCCGTCAGAAGGGATACTCCCATCGTATCTCGCATGTACCCTCAGCGACGAACTAATCCAATAAAACTTTGGTTATTGCAACTGGGATTGAGTTAATGGCCGGGAACGACTCACCTCGGAAGACGGATGACCCCGGAGCACGCGCGGCTTCGGCGCCGGAGCCAGTCGGAAGCGCAGCGTTCGACCCGCCGGTACTCGCTGTCGGCGTCGGACCCGGCAATCCGGAGTTTCTGACCGAGAGAGCAGTCCGCACAGTCGCGGAGGCGGACGCAATCGTGGGGTTCGAGTTCGTCCTCGACGTCGTCCGGGACCGAACCGACGCGACGCTCTACGAGTGTTCTTACAGCGACCAAACGGAGACGATAGCGTCGTTCGCCGACGCCGTCGCCGGGGACGACGCGCACGGCGTCCCGCGGACAAGCGGGTTTGTGCTAACGCAGCCACAATTGTTATACTCGGCCGTGGGGTTGTACAGTCATGCAATGGGACCCGACGGACGAGCGGACAACCGGTTCGAGCGAACGGCCGGAGCCGACGACGACGTCGACGGTGCGGCCGTGAGGCTCGTCATTGTCGCCGGCACGACCGAAACAGCGCGGATCGACGGGATCAGCGCCGCCGGCGCGGACCCGACCCTAATGCGGCACACGCCCGGCGCCGACCTCGACGTGGTCGTCCACGGCGAGCCGACGCTGGCGACGGTCGTCCCGGTCAGCCCGACGGGCTGTCCGACGCCGGCGGTCGCCACCCGGGCGGCCCGCGAGCTCCTCGGGTTCGACGTGCTCGCGGTCGACGCCGGCGTCGCCGGGCGCACCGGCGCGCCGTCGGTCGACGTGGGGTTCGGCCCCGGCGCTGACCTCCGCGAGGAGGAGGCGGTGCCGCAGGCCGCGAAGACGTACGCGAACGCCCGGGAGTTGGGTGCCGCGCTCCCCGACGAGCGGCTCGTGGTCGGCGAGACGATCCCCGGCGGGACCACGACCGCGCTGGGGGTGTTGACGGCGCTGGGCGAGGAGCCGACCGTCTCCTCGTCGCTGCCGGAGAACCCCCTCGACCTGAAGCGGCGGGTCGTCGCCGAGGGGCTGGACGCCAGCGGACTGGATCCCGGCGACGCCGCCGGCGACCTCAACACCGCGCTCGAAGCCGTCGGCGACCCGGTGCTCGCCGCTGTCGCGGGGCTGACCGTCGGCGCCGTGGAGTCGGGCACCGCGGTAACGCTGGCCGGCGGGACGCAGTTGGCCGCCGCCGCGGCGCTCGTCCGCCACGCCGGCGTCAAGGCGCCGCTGACGCTCGCGACCACTTCGTTCGTCGCCGACGACGACACGGCGGGGATCGCCGACCTCGCGGCGACCCTCGATCTGGAGCTTCGCGCGACTGACCCCGGATTCGCCGGACGCGAACACCCCGCAATGGCCGCCTACGCCGCCGGCGAGGCGAAGGAGGGCGTCGGGATGGGCGGCGCACTCGCCCTCGTCCGTGAGTCCGACGCCTCGATGGCCGAGTTCCGCGAGCGCCTCGTCACCGTGTACGACCGCCTGCTCGCGGACGGCGGCGTACCCGGAGTCGACGGCGCCCCGGCGTCGCCCGCGGAGGACGGGTGATGCGGGGAGTCGTGCTCGGCGGCACCGCCTCCGGCGTCGGCAAGACCGTGGCGACGCTGGCGACGATCACGGCGCTGCGGAACGCCGGCCACACGGTCCAGCCGGCGAAGGCCGGGCCGGATTTCATCGACCCGAGCCACCACGAACGCGTCGCGGGACGCCCGTCGCGGACGCTCGACGTGTGGATGCAGGGCGAAGACGGACTGCGACGCAACTACCACCGCGGCGAGGGAGACATCTGCGTCGTCGAGGGCGTCATGGGACTGTACGACGGCGACGCCGCTAGCACCGCACGGGTCGCCGAGGTGCTCGACCTTCCGGTCGCGCTCGTCGTCGACGCGAGCGCCGGGATGGAGAGCGTCGCCGCGACCGCGCTGGGCTTCCGCGAGTACGCCGCTCACGCGGGCGTCGACGTCGACGTGGCGGGCGTAGTCGCGAGCCGCGCCCACGGCGGCCGCCACGAGCGCGGCATCCGCGATGCGCTCCCGGGAGACATCGCCTACCTCGGGCGCGTGCCCCCGGATCCGGATCTGTCGATCCCCGACCGCCACCTCGGCCTCCACATGGGCGAGGAGTCCCCAGTGCCCGAGTCGGCGCTTGCGGCCGCGGCCGACCACCTCGACGCGGACGCGCTGGCGGCGCTCGCCCGGGAGCCGCCGCGGCCGGCTGAGCCGGAGCCGACCCGAGTGCGTACCGACGCCCGGATCGCCGTCGCCCGCGACGCCGCCTTCCGGTTCTGCTACCCCGCGACGCTGGAGCGACTGCGCGAGCGCGGCTCGGTCGTCCCGTTCGCGCCGACGACCGACGACGCGCTCCCCGACTGCGACGCCGTCTACCTCCCGGGTGGCTACCCAGAACTCCATGCGCCGGCGCTCGCTGACTCCGGCGCGCTCGCCGATCTCGCCGACCGCGCCGCCGACGGCCTGCCCGTGCTGGGCGAGTGTGGCGGACTGATGGCGCTGGCGGAGTCGCTGACGACCGCCGACGGTGACACCTACGACCTGGCGGGCGTGCTGCCGGCCCACGTGACGATGCACGAGCGGTATCAGGCGCTGGACCACGTGGAGCTGCGGGCGCGCGACGACTCGCTCACCGCCCGTGCCGGCGGAACGCTCCGCGGTCACGAGTTCCACTACTCCTCCGCTGAGGTCGACGACGACGCGCGGTTTGCCTTCGAGGTCGTGCGCGGCGACGGCATCGCCGACGGGCTCGACGGCCTGCGCGAGCACCGGACGCTCGGGACGTACGCCCACGTCCACCCCGAGAGCGGCGCGTTCGACGCGTTCGTGGAGGCGATCTGAGGTGGTGAGCGCGCGCGACGGTCGCGGCGGAGCCAACGGCAGCGAGGGCGACGACGACAACGCCGGCCAGGACGGCGACGCCGACGAAGTCGTTCGGGCGCCGGTCGCTGCCGTCTCGTTCGACCTGTTCGGCACGCTCGTCGAGCCGGAACGCCCGCCCGACCCGGCCACCGCCGTCGGTGTCGAACTCCGCGAGCGCGGCGTGCCCGTGCCCGACGACTGGGCGGCCGCGTACGCCGAGCCACATCTCGACTACGGGGCCGGCGTCGAGCGCCCGCTCCACCACCACGTCGCCGCGGCGCTCGCGAGCCGGATCGTCGCCTCCGAGCGCGAGGTCGTCGACGATGCGGCCGCCGCGGTGCGCGCGGCCTTCGATACACCTGTTCTGACGCGCGAGGGAGCCGTCGAGGCGGTCGAAGCGCTCGCGGAGCGATACTCGGTGGGCGTCTGCTCGAACTGCAGCGTCCCCGGCCTCGTCGACCGGACGCTCGATCGCTCCGCACTGGATCCGGCCATGTTCGACATCGTGACCACCAGCGTCGCCTGCGGGTGGCGCAAGCCCGATCGCCGTGCGTTCGCGACGACCGCCGACGGGCTGGGCGTCCCAGTCGAGCGCCTGCTCCACGTCGGCGACGACCCCGCGACCGACGGTGCCGTCGCTGACCACGGTGCGCGTGCGCTGCTCGTGGGGGAGGTGTCGCTGGCGGCGCTGCCGGCGACCGTGGAGGCGCGATGGGGCTGACCGCTCTCGCCGCCGTCACGGTGGCCGCGGGCCTGGACGCGACCGTTGCGGAGCTCCCCGGCCGCGTCCACCCCGTCGCGCTGTTCGGTCGGGTCGTCGGGCGATTCGACCGCGAGTGGTCCCGCCCCCGAGCCATCGGTGTCGCGGTCGCTGTCTCGCTCCCGCTGGCGGCCGCAGGGGTCGCGTTGGGCGTCGTCGCCGCGGCCGGGCGGGTCGCTGCTGTCGTCCTCGGCGGAGGGGTCGCGCCGGCGGTCGCGACGGCCGCCGTCGCCGGGCTCGTGCTGTTCGCGACGACGAGCCTGCGGATGCTCGTCGGCGCTGCCCGTGAGGTGGTCGCCGCCAGCGAGTCGGACCCCGAGGCCGCCCGCGCGGCGTCGCTCGCGCTGGTCGGCCGTGACACCGCGTCGCTGTCGGCGGGACGACTCCGGAGCGCGGCCGTCGAGAGCGCTGCCGAGAACCTCGCTGACGGCCTCGTCGCGCCGCTGCTCGCCTTCGTCGTCGGCACGCAGGTGTCGGTCGTGGTCGGCGTTGCCTGTGCCGCGTGGGTCAAGGCGGTGAACACGCTCGACTCGATGCTCGGCTACCCGGACAGGCCCCACGGGACGGCGAGCGCCCGTCTCGACGACGCGGTAATGTGGATCCCCGCCCGACTGTCGGCCGTGTTGCTCGCGCTCGCCGCGCGCTCGCCGACCGCGCTGACGACGGCCCGGCGGTGGGCGCGCGCCCCCGCCTCGCCGAACTCCGGGTGGCCGATGGCGACGACCGCCGCCGTGCTGGACGCCCGTCTCGCCAAGCCCGGCGCATACGACCTCAACACCGACGCCCCGCTCCCCTCGCTCGCGACGGCGCAGGCGGGGGTGCGGACGGTGTCGGTCGCGGGGTGGCTCGCCTTCCTGCTCGCGGGGGTGGCGGCGTGGCTGTGACCGCTCTGAGCGCGCTCCGGGGGGCGCTGGGCTTCCTCTCGCGTGTCCCCGTCGACCACAGCGAAGCCGGCTGGGAGGCGTTCCGTCGGACGCCGACCGCGATCCCCGCGGCCGGCTATCTCCTCGGCGGGCTCGTCGCGCTCGTCGCCGTTGCCCTCCCGCTCACGCTCGGGTTTCCCGCACCGACGCTCGCGCTCGCGCTCGTCGGTTCCACGTACCTCCTCACGGGGATCACCCACGTCGACGGCGTCGCCGACCTGGGCGACGCGGCGGTCGTCCACGGCGACGCAGCCGCCCGCCGCGCGGTGTTGAAGGACACCGCCGTCGGCACCGGGGGGGTGCTTGCGGTCGCGGTCGTCGTCGCCGGCCTCGCACTCGCCGGCCTCGCGCTGGCGTCGCTGCCCGTTCGCGCCGCCGTCGCCGTCGTGGTCGCGGCGGAGGTGGGCGCGAAGGCGGCGCTCGCCACGCTCGTCTGCGTCGGGGAGCCGGCCCACGAGGGGCTGGGATCGGCACTGTCGACGGGGGCGACGCCGCGAGACGCGACGGCTGTCGCCCTCGTCGCCGCGCCGGTCGTCCTCCTCGCGTGGCCCCGCCCGGCCGTCGGCATCGTCGTGTTGCTGGCGGCCGGGGCGGTCGCCGCGGGGACGCTGCGGTGGGCGACCACCCGCCTCGGCGGCGTCAGCGGTGACGTGTTCGGCGCGACGAACGAACTCGCCCGGGTCGTCGGGCTGCACGCGGGGGTGATCGCGTGGACGCTCTTGTGATGTGTGGCGGCCGCGGCACTCGGCTCGGCGGCGCCACCGAGAAGGCCCTCGTCCCCGTCGCCGGCGAGCCGATGGTCGAGCGCGTGCTCGCGGCGCTGGCCGACAGCCGCGTGGGGCGCGTCCAGGCGGCCGTCTCCCCACACGCGCCGGCGACCCGCGAGCGGTTGGCCGGCCGTAACGAGGTGAGAATCGTGGAGACGCCCGGCGACGGCTACGTCGCCGACCTGCGCCATGCGCTCGGCGGGGTTGCTACTCCGGTGGTCACCGTCGCGAGCGACCTCCCGCTGCTTGCGGGCGACTGTGTCGACCGCCTCCTCGACCGGGTCGAGGCAGCCGGGTCGGGCGACGGCGACCCTACCTCCCTCGCGACGTACGTCCCTGTCGAGCTAAAACGCGAACTCGGCGTCAGCGTCGACGCGACGGCGACCGTCGACGGCCGCGCGGTCGCCCCGACGGGGCTGAACGTCGTCGCCGACGGCGCCCGCGACGAGTGCGTGGTAGTCGAGGATCGCCGACTCGCGGTGAACGCGAACCGCCCCCGGGACCTCCGTGCCGCGGCGGCGCTGCTGGAGGGGGACCGATGAACTTCGACGCCGCGCGTGAGGGGCCGCGCACGCCCCACGGCAGCAGCGACGACCCCGCAGTCCTCGACTTCAGCGCGAACTGCAACCCGGAGGCCCCCGACGGCGTCGAGCGCGTCTACCGAGAGGCGTTCGCGGCGGCGCGGACGTACCCGCCGGAGCCGCCCCGCGACTACCGTGCGGCGGCGGCCGCTTACGTCGACTGCGCCCCCGACGACGTGGTCCCGACGCCGGGCGGGCTGGCGGCGCTCCGGCTGACGATCGATCTGGCGGTCGACGCCGGCGACCCGGTCGCGGTTCCGTTCCCAAGCTTCGGCGAGTACGCCCGCGAGGTGCGCCTCCAGGGCGGCGAGCCGGTGTTCGTCCCGCAGGTCGGGATCCTCGACGTCGACCCCGGTAACCACGCGCTCGTCGTCGTGTGCACCCCCAACAACCCGACCGGAGAGGCGGCCGACACCGACCGCCTGCGCGACCTCGCGGCGCGGTGTCGCGACGCCGGCACGCCGCTTCTGGTCGACGAGGCGTTCCTCGGGTTCACCGACCGGCCATCGCTGGCGGGGGAGGACGGCGTGATCGTTGCGCGCTCGCTGACGAAGCTGTTCGGGCTCCCGGGCATTCGGGCGGGCTTCGCCGTCGCACGCGGCGAGTGGGGTGCAGCGCTGTCGAACGCCCGGCGCACGTGGAACCTCGGTGCGCCCGCGCTCGCGACCGGGGCGTACTGTATGCGACGGGAGGGGTTCGTCCGCGACACCCGCGACCGCGTGGCGAGCGAGCGCGAGCGGATGGCGGCCGCGCTCGCCGACGCCGGCTACGACGTCCACCCGTCGGACGCGCCGTTCCTCCTGCTCGACACGGGCGACCGCAGAGCCGACGCCGTCGTCGCCCACACGGCCGAGGCGGGAGTCGCAATCCGCGACGCGACGACGTTTCGCGGGCTCGACAGCCACGTCCGGGTCGCGGTCCGCACGCCTGCCGAGAACGACCGGCTGTTGGAGGTGTTGCGTGGCGCCTGAACTCCGCATCGTCGACGGGGTGCTCCGTATTCGACGCCCCGACATGCGCTGGCTCTCGACGGGCTGGGGCGGCGGCTTCGCCGACGCACCCGCCGCATACAACGTCTCGGTCCCGACGGGGTGGGAACGCACCGACCTCGACGCCTACGTCGCCGAACGGCTCGCCGAAGCCGACTTCGAGTCCCCGCCCGCCGGCCCGGCGCTGTTGACCGGCGTGGACATGCGCCACGCGCGGGCCGCCCGGTCCGGTCCCGTACTTGCGGTCGCGACGGCGGGCGTCTCCAACCCCGCGGCGCTGCCGACGGAGGAGGAGCGGCCCGTCGGCGTCGAAGGGGACCCCGACGCGGTCGCGGAGGCGGACGCACCCTGCGGCGACGGCTCCGATACCGTCGGCCGCGGGACGGTGAACGTCCTGCTCACGACCGAGCGCCGCCTCGACGACGGCGCGCTCGCGAACCTCATCGCGGTCGCCGCCGAGGCGAAGGCGGCGACGCTGTTGGCAGCGACGGGGTTCCCCGGCACGACGACCGACGCGGTCGTCGTCGGGAGCGCCCGGGACGGCAAGCCGGAGCCCTTCTCCGGGAGCGCCACCGAGGTCGGGAGCGCCGCCCGCGCGTGCGTCCGCGACGCAGTGCGCGCGACTCTTGACGCGCGGTACGCTGTCGGCGACCGTCCGCTCCCCGACACCGTCGCCGACGCCGAGTACGGCGTGGTGACCGACCGTGAGACGGCGGTGTTCCGGCCGTGATGCGCCACGGCGACAGTGTCGCCTTAACGACCGACACGACCCCCGATCCGACCGACGCGATCCACACGATCCCCAACCTCATGACCGACGACACACACGACAGCGACGGACACGACACGGACCGCCCCGACGACAGCCACGCAGACACGCCCGGGAGGGGTGTCGCCCCGGGCGCCCGGGATATCGCACCGGCCGCGCCGGAGGCGTTCGGCCTCGTCCAGACGTGGTGGGGCGACGGGAAGGGGAAGACGACCGCCGCGCTGGGGATGGCGTTCCGAGCCGCGGGCCACGGCTACCGCGTCCACCTGCTCCAGTTCATGAAGGGCGGCGCCGCCAGCGTCGAGGACGTGCGCGGCGAGTACAATGCGATCGCGGCGATGCCGGGGATCACCTACGAGCACTCGGGCCACTACGGCTGGCACGGGATGGCCGACGGCACCGACGAGGTCGACCACGCCGCCCGCGCCGAAGGCGGGTTCGAGCGCGCCCGCGCGCTGGTCGACGGCTGGGCCGATACCGACCTGACCGCGCCGCTCGCGCTCGACGGTGACCCCGAGGCCGGCGCCCATATGCTGATCCTCGACGAGGTGGTGTACGCCGCCAACCGCGGGCTCGTCGACCCCGACGCGCTCGTCGCGCTCGCGGAGTCGAAGCCCGACGCGCTGGAGCTCGTCCTCACGGGCGGCCACGAGGAGCCCGACTACCTGACCGAGGTGTCGGACCTGATCACGAACGTCCGGAAGGTGAAACACCCCTTCGACGAGGGCCACCGCGCGCGGAAGGGGACGGAGTTCTGATGGTCGGGAGCGGCACGGGCGGCGATGGTGCGGAGGGGGTGAACGACGGCGGCGAGACCGACGCTGCGACCCTGCTGGTCGCGGGCACCGCGAGCCACGTCGGCAAGAGCACCGTCGTCGCGGGGATCTGCCGTCGGCTCGCCAACGCGGGCGTCTCGGTCGCGCCGTTCAAGGCCCAGAACATGAGCAACAACGCCCGCGCGGTGCTCGGCCCCGACGGCGAGTACGGCGAGACCGGCGTCTCGCAGTACGTGCAGGCGCGCGCCGCCCGGGTCGCCCCGACCACGGACCTGAACCCCGTCCTGCTGAAGCCCCGCGGCGACGGCGAGAGCCAACTGGTGATCAACGGCGAGGCAGTCGGCCACTTCGCGGCCGGCAGCTACTACGACGAGCACTGGGAGACGGCCCGCACGGCAGCCGAACGGGCGTACACCCGGCTTGCGGCCGAGTACGACGTAATCGTCGCCGAGGGTGCCGGCTCCATCGCCGAGATCAACCTCCACGACCGCGATCTGGCGAACGTCGAGAGCGCCCGCTTCGCCGACGCGTCGATCCTCCTGCTGGGCGACATCGAGCGTGGCGGCGTGTTCGCCAGCCTGTACGGCACGCTCGAACTGATGCCCGACGACCTCCGCGAGCGCGTCGTCGCGACGGCGATCACAAAGTTCCGTGGCGACGCGAGCCTGCTGGCATCCGGTATCGCAGAGCTGGAGAACAGGACCGGCGTGCCCGTCGACGCGGTGCTCCCGTACGACGACCCCGGACTGCCCGAGGAGGACAGCGTCCCGCTCCCGCCAGCCGGTCGGCGGGGCGTCATCGGCGACGACGACGGCGTTCCGGACGGGCGGGTCGTCACGGTCGGCGTCCCGCGGCTTCCACGGGTGTCCAACGTCACGGACTTCGGGCCGCTCGCGCGGACGCCGGGCGTCCGGGTCGCGTACCTCCCGCTCGACGGCGACCTCGACGGGGTGGACGCGGTCGCCGTCCCGGGGACGAAGAACACCGTCGACGACCTGCTCGCGCTCCGCGACGCGGGGCTCGGCGACGCGATCCGGGCGTTCGACGGTCCGGTCGTCGGCATCTGCGGCGGCTACCAGATTCTCGGCGAACGCGTCACGAACGCCGCCGTCGAGGGCACCGGCGACGACGACGAGGTTCGGGGGCTGGGCCTCCTGCCCGTCGAGACGCGCTTCCACGAGGACAAGCGCATCGAGGCCGTCACGGTCGACGTCGACGGCGGCGGCTCGGAACTGTTCGCGGGCGTCGTGGGCGCCGTCTCGGGGTACGAGATCCACATGGGGCGGACGGAGCCGACCGGGGACGGGGCGGCGGTTGCGACGCCGCTTGAGCCTGGGAGCGCCGCCGTCGACGACGTGGCGGGGACGTACCTCCACGCTGTCTTCGAGAACGACGCCGTCCGGGAGGCGTTCGTGGACGCGGTGTTCGGGCGGGCGGGGCGCGAGCGGCCCGCCGCGGTCGCCGATGCGCACGACCCCTTCGAGGCGGCCGCGGCGCTCATGTCGGATCTCGATCTCGGGCGACTGCTCGGCGACGCGGCAGCGGACCTCGCGGCCGACGACGACCGCGCGACCGACGCGGACCGGTAGCCCTTTTCGCCGGCCGACTGAGCGCGATGTCGAGGCCCTCGAGAAGATCGATCACGAACTGGAGCGATCCAACGACCGGCAGGAGCGGACTGGCGACGACACCTTCGAGCCGTGACGTGGACACGTTCTCCAAGCCGAACCGGAGTACTGGCTTCCAGTACACCCAAATGTGGACAGCTCCTGTCCGATCCATCAAGGCAGCCAGCAGTCCACGGCGCTGTTCGGCCTCCGGTTCGCGGTGGGGGCTCCCCAGCCGGTGAAGACGACGGCAATAGCGACGACGAACTACTGCCATCCTTTCGGAGGGGCGAGGAAACCTTCGCAGAAATTGGTTTGTGCAGACATGAAGCTGAGTACCGAGCTTCACCAACAGCCGTGGTGTTGCTTCTCGCTCCACAAACTCTCCGTTGATCTCGTCTAAACAGCCACTGAGGCGGTCGTTTTCGGGCATAAGTCAGTTTGAAAACGCACCGCCTCACCTTTCAATCTGTATCCGAACACCATCCCTGCCGCGGCGGGAAGGTTTACCACGGTTCCGCCGAATAATCTATCTATGTCTGATGTGATTGTTGTCGGCGGCGGCCCGTCCGGCCTCAGCGCTGCACTGTTCACCGAGAAGAACGGCCTCGAAACCACCGTCTTCGACACCGACGGCACGTGGATGCACAAGGCACACCTGTTCAACTATCCGGGTATCGGCTCCGTCGATGGCTCGGCATATCTCCACACCCTGCAGGAACAGGTCGATAGCTTCGGCGTCGACCGTCGGGAGGGGGAGGTTACCGCCATCGAGTCCAACGAAAACAGTGGCTTCCATGTCACCGCCAACGGGGACACCCACGAGTCGCAGTATCTCGTACTCGCGACGGGTGCAAAACGCGACCTCGCGGAAGCGCTCGACTGCGAGTTCGACGGCGACGTGGTCGACGTGGGCGTGAACATGGAGACCAGCGTCGCGGACGCCTACGCGACCGGCGGGATGGTCCGCGCCCAGGAGTGGCAGGCGGTCATCTCCGCGGGCGACGGCGCCGCGGCCGCGCTCAACATCCTCTCGAAGGAGGAAGGCGAGCATTTCCACGACTTCGACGTGCCCGCCGACGCCGCGGGGCTGTTCGGCGGCGCCGAGGACGAGTAGCTCAGTCGTACCGGAGCCTGAACTGTTCTGCGAGCAGTTCGTCCCATATTTCCGGAGTCACGTCCTGTTCGTGTTCCTCGCCGTCCCAGCAGCACAACGCGTCCCGCGTCAGCTTCCGGTAGCCTTCGTCGGGGCGCTCGCTTTCGATGACGCGCCAGGAGACGCCGGTCCTATCGGTGACGATTTCGCCATCGAGCGGGAGCTGGCGACGCATCTGTGGAGTTCCACGCCCACGTCGACGAGATAGCGCCGGTCGAACTCGATGGCGACGGTGTGGTGGTTTGCGGGCGGGGGGCCCGTGCCGTCCTCGCCCACCATCCGTGCGGCGAGCCGGTCCGCCTCAACGCCGAGTTCCCGGAGGAGCCACGTGAACAGGCCGTTGAGTTCGAAACAGAAGCCGCCGCGCTCGCCCTCCACGATTTTCTCGAAAAGGGACGGCAGTGATAGTTCGACGCCCGTCGCCGCCCACCTCGCTTTGCGACGGTCGGCAAACGGGTCACCGACGATGGCGAGATTCTCGAACGGCACCGTCGTCACGTGAGCACGCTGGAGCCGTTCGATCCCTTCGAGGGTGGCGGCTGGCCGGTCGTTGAGTCCAATTCGCTCCAGATACGCGACTGGCTCCATCGGGCTACTCGCAGGCGTTCTGCCGGAACTGCGAGAGGCAGTCGAACGATGCGCCGCAGTCCGTACAGACCCACTGGTCGTCGATCTGATGGTCACCGACCGCTTTCGGGTAGCCGCTCATACCGAAAACAGGGTGCTCGGGCTGTTGAACGTTGTGCCGAGGTTACCGTGGCGATGGCGGTGAGCAGCTCGTCTCAGTCGCGAGGCAAACCTCGGTCCCGTCGCCTCGTGTTCGCCGTCATACCGAAACGCTTCGGTCGACTCGTACTGCTCCCGGTAGCCGTCGTGAGAGTGTGGGTGCACGAGTGTCACAGGACAGCCGCAGTACTGCTGGGGGTGGACTCAGAACAGCACGCCGACCACCGCCAGCACGGCGGCGCTGAACGTCACCAGACTCGCCAGCAACACCGCCAGCGGCCCGACGCCAGCGGCCCGGAGTTTCGACGTTCGAAGCCCGAGACCGAGCCCTGCGAACGCGAGCAGGAACAGCAGGTCCGAGAGCGTCGCCAGCGC
>Ga0136557_1001339_pt1 | contig 16159 bp, 26 predicted proteins | sample AntRauTorckE6832_FD_104796 | JGI IMG/M metagenome (GOLD analysis project Ga0136557, IMG submission 104796) | Saline lake microbial communities from Rauer Islands, Antarctica - Metagenome Torckler E6 #832 | ecosystem: Environmental > Aquatic > Non-marine Saline and Alkaline > Saline | place...
AGGCGGTCTCGTTTAAGCTTCGTACGAAGCGTTATTGGCGTAACTCCAATTATATCAATTGGTTAAGCGAGATTCGCCTACTTTTTTGAATAATCCGGGCTAGTATTCGGTCGCTTCTATTATGCGCGTGCGTGATGGCCTGTAAAGAGAGAGTTGGAGTTTCAAGGAAGACATGTGGTCCACAGCGAGCGGCAACAAGCTCAAAGCGTTCACCGATGAGTTAGGAAATCCCGTCTTCGTTATAGACGTGTGCGGCACACGTCCCTTCCGAATGCTGTGCACAAACGCCCGGCACGAAGAAACCACCGGTATCGCCCACACCCAGATAGCCGGCCACTTGCTTGAAGATTTCTGCTCTCCTGAACTGGCACAGAATAACACTGAGCACTATCAGCACTGTGTTGATTGCGGCGGCCGTGTCGAGTATGAAGAATGCCTGCATCTTCCTGATGGTGTTCGCTGGTGGCAAACCACGTTAACTCCCATTCGCGATGACGAAGGCCGGATCGTCCGGATTCTGGGTAACGGCATTGATGTCACCGACAGAAAAATACTCGAGATGTCACTACGCCACCAGGCCCACTTTGACGTGCTGACCGGGCTACACAACCGCACCGGCTTCATGGACCGCCTCCATCGCGCCTTCGCCCATGCCAAACGACACTTTCGCCCCCTGGCCCTGCTGTTTCTGGACCTGGACCGGCTCAAATGCGTCAACGACAACCACGGCCACTCAGCAGGCGATGAACTGCTTAAACAGTTTGGCACGCGGCTGAAACAGGTAGTGCGCCAAACCGACACGGTAGCACGGCTGGCTGGCGACGAATTTGTCATTCTGCTTGAAGAGCTCAAAGATGCCCGGGACGACGCCATTACCGTGGCAGAGAAAGCACTGCGGGCCATGGAAGCCCCCATATGCCTGACAGAAACAGAACTTGTGGTCTCGACAAGCATCGGCGTCGCGCTACTGTCCGAGGATATTCTTGATCCGGAAAGCCTGATCAAACGCGCCGACACGGCCATGTACCAGGCAAAGCATAACGGCAGCGGCGGCTACCGGATCCTGTAGAGCGTTAGCGAAAGACCAACGCGGCAAGCCGCCCCTCAACCGAAGTAGTCCTGAATCCAGTCAAATAACACCTGTGTGCTCACATCCCCGAAAGGCATTTGCTGAAACTGGTCGCCCACTTCGTCTTCAATGGTGATGAACTGGTACAGTAGTGCCCCCGGCTGCTCATCGTGCAGAATCAGGGTAATGCGACGGCGAGTGCGCAGACAGTCGATGGTCATCACATCGGCAGGAATCCCGGAATTACGCATGCCCTGGCGAACCTCCACCACCGGGTTGATATGCTCGTGCGCCGCCTGAATGCGGGCATGGGCTTCACTGGCCATATCAGAGAGTGATTTCAGCGGATCTTCAGGCATGGTCTGCAGGCCTCCTGGCCGGTTACGAAATTTCCGGGCATGCTAACAAAACTTGCCCACAAAAACTGTGGATAACTTTGTTAGCAGTGGCAGGATAGATGCCCCGAAGCACCCAGCTGACCGGCTTTCGGCAGAATGAAGGTAAATTGACCAGCGGAACAAATCACCATGCTGAAAATCTCCAACGCCGTGGAACTGGCCGATTGGGAAATCGAAATCACCCAGATCCGTGCACAGGGTTCAGGCGGGCAAAATGTAAACAAAGTGGCCTCGGCGGTGCACCTGCGTTTCGACATTCTCCACTCCACACTGCCGCCGTTCTATAAAGAACGCCTGATGGCGCTCTCTGACCAGCGCATCAGTAAAGACGGCATTGTGGTGATCAAGGCACAGTCCTTCCGTACTCTGGAGAACAATAAAGAAGACGCGCTGGAGCGCCTGAAAGAAATGATTCAGGAAGCGGTTAAACCCCAAAAGGCCCGCCGGCCCACAAAACCCAGCAAATCTGCCCGCAGGCGCCGGGTTGACAGCAAGACAAAACACGGAAAAACCAAAGCCTTGCGGGGAAAGGTCAAGGTCTAGCAAGAGTCAGAGGGGTCTTCTATAAAGGCATCACGATGAAACTCGACGGCTTCCTCCGCAGCGTCCAGACCACTTTCCTTGATCTCCGGAATATCCCCTCCGGCCAGCACCCCCAGAACAGAACGCACGCCACGGGACAGCGACTCGGTGTTGTAACCGCCTTCCAGAATGAAGGCCAACCGGCCATCACAAAGCCTGTCTGCCAACGACTGCACAATACCCGTCATGGCGGCACAGCCCTCAAATGAAACATTCATTGCAAGATCGTACCAATGAACGTCAAAACCTGCGGACACCAGAATCAGGTCCGGTTTGAAGTGCTCTGCGGCTGGCACCAGAATCTCATTGAACACTTTCAGGTAGGCGACATCACCAGCGCCGCCGGTCATGGGAACATTCACTGTGGCGCCCTCGCCCATCCCGACTCCAACATCCTGCAGGCTGCCGCTGCCCGGGTAAAATGGCGAGGCCCGATGAATATCAAAAAGCATCACATGCGAGTCTGCCCAGAAAATATCCTGGGTACCATTGCCATGGTGCACATCCCAATCAACAATCAATACCCGCTCACAGTCCAGTTCGGCCAGAGCGTGCGCCGCCGCTACGGCAACGTTATTCAGCAAACAGAACCCCCTGGCTCGTACCGGCTCTGCATGGTGGCCAGGGGGCCGAACCAACGCAAAAGCACTTCTGGTACTGCCTGACACCACGGCCTCCACCGCCGCAATAGACGTACCGGCGGCCACTTCGGCTGCCTCGACACTGCCGGGAGACACTGCTGTGGTGTCTACATCCAGCCAAGCATTCTTGTTACGCAACGAGAACACTTCCTCCAGATAGGAGGTAGTATGCACCCGCGCAAGTTGCTCCCGGGTAGCCGCTTTACCACTGGCAAACCGGACACCTTCAACCGGTTCGCGTTTCAGTAGATCCAGAATGGCCTGAATACGCCCTGGATGTTCGGGATATTTCCACTGAACATTCAGCCCCGCGAGAATCGCCCGAACCCGCTTGTCCAGCCGGCCCGGAAGAAAGGCGGCATTCACATCAGGCGCATGATTCAGCACCCGCTCATCGTAAAAAACGGTGACGTCTCTTCGCTCTGCCACTGCCAGCTCCATGCATTTTCAGAAAGGTGCGTGGCCCTCAATGGCCGAACGCCGCACTACTGGAAGAAGCATAGTCAAGGAATGGGATTCCCGATACTCAGGGACTCCTCAGGCTTTTATGTTTTCTCACGTTCTTGTAATGGGCTCACCTTGCCTGCTGGTCTCTCAGGTGCCACGCTTACTGCAAAGAAGTCTGAGAATCAGAATTCCTCTTGATAAGGAACGGCGAATGGCCAGTTCAAAACGACTATTCGTAAAGAAATAACCCAGACAGGAGCCGTATTATGACGCTGAGTATTCAACTCGCACCGCTGATCAGCCTGGGTGCCGGCATTGCCATACTCGTATTCCCGAAGCTGCTCAATTACATCGTAGCGGGCTATCTGATCGCGATAGGGGTTCTGGGGCTGTTGGGGCATTCACTCTGAGCTGTCTGGAATTCTGAAACTACGGCTGTTTCGCCATATGCCCCACATAAGCGGCGGTAAAAGCAGTCTCCTGAAAAACCTTTAGTCCGGTTTCGGCAAAAGGAATCGGCAAAGGGTTTGCCGCCAACGTGGATTTGATCAGCGCTGGCGGCAACAACCTCACCTCGAGTTCATTGCCATCAATCAATTGAATGGCCGCCTCCAGCTTGAAGCTGATGGCACCCCCGGCAAACTTGCCTTTGGGCATCCGCTCCTTGATTACTACACGGTTCACCCCGTGCTCAGCCATCAAGCTGGCAAATGCAGCCTGGAATTGCTTCAGGTCTTCCCGGGTGTGGTTTTTACTCAACGACAGTTTACGCACCTTGCACTCCGGCAAGCTGAACTGCCCCCGATCCAGATTCAACAAACACACCACCGCATCGCTGCCGGTCAGTTCCACTCCGCAAACAATCATAGCCATCCCCTGTTGAATCCTAGCCGCAGCACTTTTTGAATTTAACACCACTGCCACAACTGCAAGGATCATTGCGGGAAGGCGCTTTCTCGGTGGTCACCGTCTCCCCTTTGTTCAGAAGTACCGTAAGCGCGGCGATGGATTCAACCGCGTCCTCGCGGGTATCTACCGTAATGTTCGCATGCAGACGGGCCTCAGCCACCAGGGCTTCAACCTCTTGTTTGCGCGTTTCACTGGTAACCACCAGCTCCAGGGGGTATTTCTTGCTGCCACTCTTCTGACTGGCCCTGGTTTCGAAGCCGCCGTAAGTGGTGTGATGCTGGCGCGCGTCCTGCCGGCCTTTGTAGAAAAACTTGTCTGACATGCTGAAATCTCGATGAATGAAAGAGGGCCCGGGCGCTTGAAGAAACACTGGCTACCACTGGCCGGGACGTTTTAGCATGGTTCCAGAACTGGTTATATAGGCAGAAGTGTAAACTCCATGAGAAAAGCAATCCGGTATACCCTGGCAACCCTCTTGTCCCTCTTCGTTCTGGGGATCAGCTACCTCTGGCTAACCTTTGCCAGTCCCTTCGGCTATAACCCGACCGCAGACCTGCCCACCATAGAAGAAGACGCCACTTACTCAGTATTCGTATACGGCACGCTCACCCAACCCTGGGTACGATGGCTGGTAATGGGGCGTGCCGGGGACAGTGAACCGGCAAAGCTGCCCGGTTTTCGCAGGGAAGAACTGGACATAAAACCCGCTGAGGGGGCGGTCACCAAAGGGGAAGTTATCACCGTGGATGCCGATGAACTCAGGGCTCTGGATCGATACGAACGGCTGGGCATTCGCTATGAACGGGTGGAGTTAACACTGCAAAATGGCAAATCAGCCTGGGTATATAGGCTGATGTAGCCGATTCTTCTGGAGCTCCAGGACGAGATTTCCGATTAAACGGCATGCGCGGAAATCCCGTCAGGGAGCTGGCGGGCTATTCCTCTACGCCAAACTTTTCGTGTTCTCCAAGGTCTGGCTGCTCTCCCTGAGCACGTGCCTTGGCCGTCTTGATGCTTTTGACCATTTTGCTGCTGTCGCTGTTCCAGTGCTCCCCTTTCTGGATCTTGATTTCCAGCATTCCCACATTGGGTGCATCTTTCCCTTCAGGGAACCAGGCTGAAACGAAAGGCCCTTGTGTAAACTGGCATAGCCTGTTTGAATCTTAAAACGAAGCAGACGAATCAGGAGATAAACATGACATTCGCTATACGAACGTTGCTATTGGCTTTTCTGTTGGGCGCCGGCCTCACTGGCTGCAACACCATGGAAGGCGTAGGCCAAGACATGGAAGAGGCCGGAGAAGCCATTGAACGAGAAGCCTCGGAAGCCTGACTAACGCTCAAACCGTCTCAGAACGCTTTTCTCGATCTCGATCAGTACCAATATCACGAGCCCTGCTGTCCAGATCAGCCCCCAGTGGAAGCACTGAGGGCGCTACTTCACCTGACATTTTAAAGCTTGGATAACTCCGCGATCCGTTAAGAAATTACAGGTGGGTCTCAACGTAAAGCAATCAACCCAACAGGCATTCTTTGGCTTCGTTGATACGTGCGGCCAGATAGTTACTGCCGCCACGGTCCGGATGCATTTTCTGCATCAGTCGGCGATGAGCCTGGATAATCTCTTCACGGGGGGCACCGGTCTCCAGCCCAAGGATATCGAGCGCTTCGCTCTCCGTCAGAGAGCCTCCAGAAGTGGCGCCATCGTCAGATGCTCCATCGCCAGCGCTGGCCTGGTTGTCAGCCCGCCATGAGTCTCCGAACCGCCGATCGAGGTAGGTTTCCAGCAGCCGGACAGAGTCTTCATCCTGTTCCCGACAGTAACGTAACAGTTCGAGAAATTCGCTTTCACTCAGATCAGCCAGGGCCCGACCGGCCATCGGGCCTTTCAGAATCTTGCCACTCATCGCCCCGGAATCATGGTCCAGGGTCATATCAAGAATATCGCTGGCAACATGGGACTGGTTACCCGCCTTGGCCTTTGCTCCCCCCGTTCCGGCTCCAGCCATGCCCCCGCTCAATACAGAAGGCAACACCCGACGCAGAATAGAGGGAAGCACCCTGCGCAACAGCGGATAAACAAACGCCAGTAACCCGAACAGGGCGTGCAACCGGCCGGTCATGGCCAACAGCAATATCACCGCGACACCGGCAACCGATGCCAGCTTAATAATAGCGGGCTTGCGCTGGCTTGCCGGTTGGTTACGCAGCCAGACCCAGGCAGCAAGCGAGAAGACAATAACCAGCAGGATTATTAGCGGCACTCAAATACCCCGGGGCCATTGATGGATTGAAGATGGCTTGTTGATGGCCCGGGCAGGCCGTTTGTTGGCCTGTTGGATAAACTGGTCAATCGACTGCTTACCGGATCTGGTGCGTACCTCTTTGTCGGACATAGTGAGGCTTACAGTGTTGCCACTGCCTCAGGCACCGGCGTGTCACCGGATACCACATTAAAAACGCAGTTCTCAGTTGTGTCCGAATCCAGCACTGCCAGAAGAACCCGGGCGACATCCTGCCGCGGAATCTTGCCAAATTCCCCCGGCCCGGTGGCTACGGCAACCTTGCCATTACCGTCGTCATTGGTCAGTTGCCCCGGACGTACAATGGTGTAATTCAGGCCGCTGTTTTTAAGGTGTTCATCGGCGTTGTGCTTGGCGCGAAGGTAATGCTGAAGTTTTTCAGGCCCTTCTTCAGGCTTTTCGGCCCGCATGCTGCTCACCATGATAAAACGCTTTATACCCATGGCCCTGGCGGTATCCACCAGCCGGATGGCTCCGTCCTGATCCACATCGATGGTTTTATCCGGCCCGGTATGGGGGCCTGAGCCGGCGGTAAAGATCACCGCATCGCAGCCTTTCATGGCTTCACTGCAGTCTTGCTCCAGATCGCCCAACACGGTTTCCGTAGCGCCCAGTTGCTGCAGTTCCGGCCCTTGATCCGGGTGCCGGATCAAAGCCCGCGCCTCATGATCACTGTCGGCCATTTCCTGCAACAGGTATTGCCCGATTTGTCCGTTAGCTCCTGCAATGAACACGTGCATGGCAAGTCTCCTGATTGGATATTTAGCGTGAATATCTTTAATAGCTGAGTGCACAGCACGCACAATTCAAGGCACTGGAATTACTGGAGCGTGGTTTTCGGCTTAACCAGCCGATGCCTTGAACCAGCTATAAACCCGCATCGGAGGAATGTTTCGTAACTCCAGCACGTTACTGGCAGGCGCCCCCATAACCGGCTCGGTAATCAAGGCAACATCCCGGCGGAACTGGTAGGCGATGAAACGCCCGTTCTCTGTGAGGCAGTCGTTTATCGCATGCGCCACGCGGATGCCAACCGCTTCCGGCATTTTCGAGAAAGGAATTCCAGAAATAATTACATCCGGCTGCTCCATATCGTGGGAGGACAGAATCTCTGCGAGATCCTCAGCGCTGCCCAGATGATTAATGAAACGCGGATCGTTAATCTCGCCCAGCAGTTCATGAAAGAACGGACTCAATTCGATTGAGAGCAGGCGCGCCTCCCGGCCAAGGTGCCGCAGAAACGTTTGTGTAGTGCCGCCGGTACCGGGCCCCAGCTCAACCACCCGCAGGGCACCAGACAGGTTGGACGCCTCGACGATCCGTCGCTCCAGAAATCGCGAACTGGGAATAACCGAACCCACCTGCCCCGGCTCTCGCAAAAAGCCAAGGAAAAAAGCCGCAGGGCTTGTGCGTCGGCCGGAATCGTATTTGGGGGCACCACTCTCTTCTATCATCGCGTTCTCCCAACCTCGCCATCTGGATTGCACTAAAATTATAGCAGCGGTATTCGCCTGCACTCCGGCCTGACGCCGAAGCCTGAACGTAACAGAACCCCGTCACCATGGGAAAACCTGCTGAACATTTGGTGAACAGTGCTACATTGATAGGGCACCCCAAGGAGAAGAGGAAATATCATGGCTAATGCTACTCAGAGTATCGTTGTCGCTTGCGATGGTTCAGAGCATTCGGCAAAGGCGGTAAAAATGGCGGCAGAGCTTGCAAATGCCTCCGGCCAACCACTCAAGCTATTAACCGTATACCCGCACTCAAAAGTAGAAAAACTGGTTATCAGCGGTGTATGGCCCGCCGACATCGAGCAGGAACAAAAAGACTATGGTCGCAAAGTATTTGAAGCAGCCAGGGAGGCCTTGAACGGCAAAGCCGATCCAGCCGAAGAAATCCTGATTCAGGGTGACCCTGCTCACGAAATCATTGAATACCTTGAAGCCAACCCGGGCACACACATGGTGTTGGGAAGGCGCGGGCATTCCGCAGTACGCAGACTGACACTGGGCAGCACCAGTGAAAAGGTCATCAGGCATGCCACCGGGCCGGTGACGGTTGTCAGCGAGTAACAGAAGCTTTTGTGCGGCCCATTATGAAACTCAACCCCTTCAATACGCGTATCGGGCTGGCCCTTGGCGGCGGCGCTGCCAAGGGCCTGGCTCACATAGGCGCTTTAAAAGCCTTCGAAGAAGAGCAGATTCCGATCCACTGTATTTCCGGAACCAGTGTGGGAGCTCTGGTTGCCAGTTATCACGCGTTCGGTCGCCCGGCAGACTCCATACTATCCATTTGCTCCACGCTGAATCTGTCCAGACTTATCGACTTCACCCTGGAGCGTGGCGGCCTGTTCAGCACCAATAACATCCGCGAGATGCTCCACCGAGACCTGGGGGATTGCCGAATTGAAGACGCCAACATTCCCCTGGCCATTTGCACAACAGATATCGAAACCGGCGAACAACTGATCTTCAGAGAAGGAAACCTAGCAGATATAATCTGTGCATCCATGGCCGTGCCCGGCCTTTTTGTGCCTGTGGAAGTAGATGGCCGGATTCTGGTAGACGGCGGGCTGGTTGAAAACCTTCCAATTTCCCCGCTGGCAGATATGGGAGCCGGTATTACCGTGGGTGTTGATCTCAGCCATGTCGGACGGTACCCGAAACCGGAAAATACGATTGACGTGGTCAGCAACGCCATCAACATCAGTATCGACTTCAATACCCGCAAACAGCTGAAAAAGGCAGACATAGCAGTGCCGTTGGATTTAAGCGATTACAGCCTTACCAACAACGCTGATCGGGTGGAAGAGCTTTACATGGAAGGCTACCACCCGATGAAGAAGAAAATTCACCAGGTGCTCTGGTATAAGCGGATGAACGCCATTATCCATCTATCGAGAGCCGGGGCGACACTGCTGCCCTTCAAGATTCCCGAGATTTTCAAACACCGTAACCATTCAAACTGAAAAACAAGACGGACTCAAAAATAGCCATCACCATGATCGATTTTCGCAGCGATACCGTTACCCGCCCTACCAAAAAGATGCGCGAAGCCATGGCCGGCGCCGAGGTGGGAGACGACGTTTACGGTGACGACCCGACCATTAACAGCCTGCAGGCCTACGCCGCCGAACGGCTGGGCTTCGAAGCCGCCCTGTTTACCGCCACCGGCACCCAGGCCAACCTCCTGGCCATCATGGCCCACTGCGGCCGCGGCGATGAATACCTCTGCGGCCAGGCGGCGCATAACTACCGCTTTGAAGGCGGGGGCGCCGCGGTACTCGGCAGCGTACAACCCCAACCCATCGAGAATGAGCCAGACGGCAGCATCAGCCTCGAGAAAGCCCGGGCTGCCATCAAGCCCGACGACGCGCACTTTGCCATCACCCGCCTGCTTTCGCTGGAAAACACCATTGGCGGCAAGGTGCTGTCACTTGAATACCAGCGCCAGGCCCGGGCCTTTTGCGACGCCAACAACCTGATGCTGCATCTCGATGGCGCGCGGGTATTCAACGCCGCCGTAGAATCCGACTGCGATGTAACCGAGATAACCCGACACTACGATTCTGTCAGCGTGTGCCTCTCGAAGGGCCTGGGCGCACCGGTCGGATCGCTACTATTGGGCTCCGAAGCCTTTATCGCGCGGGCAAAACGCCTGCGCAAAATGCTCGGTGGCGGCATGCGCCAGGCCGGCATACTGGCTGCTGCCGGCCGAATCGCCCTGGAGCAGGGGCCGCTCCGGCTGAAGGAGGATCACGACAATGCCAGGTACCTGAGTGCCGGCCTGGCGGAAATTCCGCAACTGGAAATCAATCCCGACAGCCCCCGGACCAACATCGTCTTCGCCCGCTGCCAGCTCGGCAAAGCAGAGCAACTGCGCGACTACCTGGCTGACCGGGGCATACTGATCAAAGTAGGGGATCCGATTCGCTTCGTGACGCATCTGGACGTGAACCTGCAGGATGTGGACGCGTTATTGGGCGCTATACGGCAGTTCTATCAACCATGATGCTCAAAAACCGAGCCGTCGAAGCTGTCCCAACTTTTCCAAAAAACGACTAAAAGCTTGATGGCGGTGAACCAAAAAGCCATTAGCACCCTATACTCCCAGAGTGCTCATTTTTTGAAGCGACCGGAGTGTCTGCATGGTTACAGTTCATCACCTCAACAATTCCCGCTCACAACGCATTCTCTGGATGCTGGAAGAACTGGGAGTACCCTACGAGATCCAGCGTTATGAGCGTGATCCCGAAACCATGCTGGCCCCGGCAAGCCTCAAGAAAATACATCCCCTGGGCAAGTCACCGGTGATCACAGACGGCGACCTGGTAGTGGCAGAGTCCGGTGCCATTATCGAATACCTTGCCCACACCTATGGCAACGACACCATGCTGCCTGAGGGGCGCGGCCAGGCCTGGCTTGATTACACTTACTGGCTGCACTACGCCGAAGGCTCTTTAATGCCGCCACTGGTTATGCGCCTGGTGTTCGAGAAGATAAAAACCGGCCCGATGCCGTTTTTTGTCAAACCCGTGGCAAAAGGCATTTCAGACAAAACCAATGAAACCTTCATCGGCCCGATGATCAAAACACACCTGGATTTTGTTGAATCCCACCTGGCGAAGAACACCTGGTTTCTCGGAGATAACCTCAGCGGGGTCGATATCCAGATGAGCTTTCCGCTGGAAGCTGGTGTTGCACGCGGCATCGTTGGCAACAACCGGCCCAATATCACCGCCTGGGTGGAACGAGTACACGCTCGGCCGGCGTACCAGAGGGCTCTGGAAAAAGGCGGGAAATACGATTTCGCCTGAGCCGATTCCAGCAGCGCCTTTCAGCGACGAGGCCTGACAAGAAGCCAGCTCAGTACAACCAGTGCGCCGAACACCGTGTAAACAAGAATAAACACCCAGTCCGGCGCACTGTAGTACAGGAGCGATTGCAGCCAGTACTCAATAAACGAGCCATCATAACCGGCCTCGCCTGCCCGCTCTCGCAGTGCCATTTCCCAGGACGTCAAAGGACAAAGCACACCAAGCCACGACTGCAGAACAACAACGGCAATCACAACAAGGTGGCCCAGCCGGAACCAGTAATTACGGACCCATTGCCAGTTCCGCACATAGCCAATGAACGTGGCCAGCAAACCTAGAATGACAAAGGCCACAAGCAGGGTGTGCAGAATCAGCAGTAGGTCGGCAAAAATCAGAAACCAGTGATCACTCATTTTTGATATCCGGGAAATACACCTTTACCCTTATGCACTTTTTTTGATGCACAGGGACATCATGGGCCGAAGAAACGACAAGTTACGCTGGCAATTGGTCAGCGGTGTACTGCAAGCGCTCCACCTTGAGCGGCTGACAGAAAAATACCCCCACAGCGTGGTGATGGCCGTGTTCAACCTTGTGAACAGCGGCATCGCCATCGCCCTGGTCGCCGTGGTGGCGCTCATTACCCAGGAGGCCTTCATCTTCCCGTCTCTGGGCGCGACCGCATTCATCCTCTTTTATGTGCCGCTGAGCCAGCCTGCCTCACCCCGCAACGCCCTCTGCGGTCACTTCATTGGCGCCACCATGGGCCTGGCCGGTCTTTACCTGTTCGGATTGCAGGACGCTCCGTCGGCCATGGCTAATGGCGTCGACATGGCCCGCGTGGGCGCCGCGGCCGTAGCCATGGGCCTCACCGGTAGCCTGATGGTGGCGTTCAACGTAGCCCATCCGCCAGCAGGCGCCACCGCATTAATTGTAGCCCTGGGTCTCATGCCCAGCCCCGCGCAACTGCCGGTGCTGATGGCCGGCGTTCCTGAAACAGCCCCGGAGAATTGTTCCCTCCGATCTGGCGTCCTCTCCACGTGACGCCAAATCACACCTTTCCATCAACACGCTCAAGAAGTAACCTCTTGCTCACAGGACTAATCTTTCTCCAATGGAACTGGATCATGAAACGTATTGGTACAATCGCCCTGACGTTGGTCTTCTGCCTTTCAGCCGCTGCCTGCGCCTCCCCCAAACTAAATGTACTTGAGCCTGTTGAACAGCGAAAAGCGGTGCCTGGCATTACCATCAGCCGCTCAACACATCCCGTTACTCTACCGCTCGAAACTCTTGCTGGTGCATCTTTTGTAGGCAGCGACGGAGAGCTCATTCTGTACAACAACCGCAAGGGCCTCTTCGCTACAGCGGTTACACCAGAAGATTGGGGCCACCCCTCCATCCAGATGAATCAGGTTCCCGGCCATATCTTCAGGCGCAACCTAAGCCCCATCAAAGACCCCGAGATCCGGGAAGAGCTTGAAGGTATAACCAGAATGATCCTGGAACCTGCCAGGGAAAAAAAAGCAAGCGTAATAACAATCGGGCAGGTCACGGCCTACATTGCCTTCAACCCTCGAAAGACCGTCATCATGCTCACCTCACCAGGCAAGCCAGACCTGTTTACCCAGCTAGTGCTGGACAACTTCAGTTGGGAAGAAATTGAAAATGAAATCCTAAAAGGAATTAGGGGAGACAAGCATGCTCACGATGCAAGAGCTGGTTAAATGCAACGCCCGGATGAGAGAACTGGTAACCGGACTGACTCTGGGAATCTCCATCTTTACACGCGGCTGGTTAAGACGTTCACTGGATAAAGTTGCCCAGGCCCTTCGTGACAGACGGCTTAAATTTGATGGAATGGCTTGCAGGCATCAGGTAGCAGCCATCTACCAACGAGAGATCTACCTTTCTGCCTTTTAGGCAAATTTGCGTAACTCTCTTAAAAATGCGCACATTTGCGCATACCCTCCCAGGCACCTACAATTCCACAATATAAAAGTCAGAAAGCGCTGACAGCATCATTTCGCAAAGAGGCACGCCAACATGCCTGGTTTGAGAGCACACCAGCCCGTCGATACCGCCCCGCCCACGAAATCCGGCCCGGCACTGACAGCCAGTCACAGCACGGCGGGCCTTCACTGGTTGTTCGAACGTCGTGAACGCTGGGGGCTGACGATGGATGAGCTGGGCACGCTCCTGGGCGGCGTACGCCGGCGAACACTGACCGACTGGCAGAAACGGGTGAACAACGGCGGCGAGGTGGAAGTAACCCGCGACACCATGGAGAGAATCAGCTTACTTCTGGGTATTCACAAGGCTCTCAGCCTGATCACGCCGGCAGGACAGGAAAGCCTGGCCTTTGAGTGGTTCCAGAAACCCATTGAATTGATGGGACTACAGGGCCAGTCGATCCGTGATTATTTGCTTGAGCAGGGCTCCATGGACGCCCTTTACTATGTGCGCCGTAATCTGGATGCCATGCGAGGCTAACGCCGGAAAAGAACAAGGAGCGCCTGTTGAAGCACGTAAAGCCGGAATGGAAACACCATCGGGTCATTCACAGCAAATACCCGCCGCTCGACTGTTTTGACAGTGCAGACTCCCTCCTCCTTGGCGAGCTCGAGTCTGCGACCAGTGACCGTATTGCCCACTGGGCACGGTATGTCGACGAAAAGGATTTCCGGTACGGCCCCGGCTGGGGTGCCGTGATGGCGTCATTCTGCTACCCGGCGGAAGGCCGTTTCAACACCGCTGCCCGTGGTGCCTACTATGCTGGTGACTCCCTGAAAACCGCGCTTCGCGAATGGGTCTTCCACACCGGCAAAATATGGCAGAGATTCGGAGTGACCAACGACAGTTCTGCGGTTGTGCGCTGTTATACCGGCCACACCGCCGAACCATTGGTAGATCTCCGCAACCAGCCACAATACATGCACGACACCAATTATACGCCCGGACAACAAACCGCTGCCGACCTGCTGAACGCCGGTGAATATGGCATTCTTTTCAGCTCCGTTCGAAACCCCGGCGCCGAAGCCGTTGCTCTGCTACGCCCGCCTGCCACCACACCGGTGGTTCAGGCAGGCCATTATGTTGTGCGGTGGGACGGCAATCGTTTCACTCAATACGCCCGTATTGAAGAATACAACCCGCTGTAGCCAGCACCAGAGTAATATAGGCTTCAGCAGCGGAAATAAGCACAAGGCGTGTTGCCGGTAACTGAATGCAGAACTTCGGAAAAGAAAAGCGGATCAGATTATCAGCGGGCTTTCAGCTTAACCTGTTTTGAACCTGAATAGGCCAATTGCCCGCTTTTACCCTTGCCCACAAACTCAACAGCCCCGCCGGCCTTTAAAAAGGCTGCCGTTTGCTCTTCAATCATGGCCGTGGTTAACGTGGCTTTCTCGACTTTCTTGCTCATTGTATTCTCCAGGTTAGCGGTTGGCTTATTCACCAACTTCCGCCCCCCATAGTATCTGAAACAGAAAATAATTGTTGAGAACAAAATTCATACAACTTCAGTCCCCCCGGGAGATAACTCGATGGCCACCAACCTGCCCTTTTCTCAGGCCTGTGAGAACAACAAATCACCAATCCTGGAGCGGCTCCTTGAGGCCTTTAACGCACCGGGAAAAGTTCTGGAGATAGGCACAGGGACCGGACAGCACGCTGTGCATTTCGCAAAGGCGATGCCCCACCTGCAGTGGCAACCGACCGAACATCCAGATGCCGTGGACCTGTCTCGACCCCGGCTGGAGCAGGCCGCACTGCCCAATATCCTGCCAGTTATTGAACTGGACGTAAGCACTACCCACTGGCCCGTAGAATCCTTCACCTGGGCATTTTCAGCGAACACCGCCCACATCATGTCGTGGAGCGAAGTCGAGCAGATGTTTCGCAATATCGGTGAGCGTCTGCCAGAAGACGGAGCATTTTGCCTGTACGGCCCTTTCAACAACCAGGGCCGGTTTACCAGTGAAAGCAACCGACAGTTTGACCAATATCTGAGGGCCCGTGCGTCCCACATGGGCATCCGGGATCTGGAAGACCTTTGTGATCTGGCCAAAGCAGTAGGCCTTACCCTGGCGGAGAACTACGCCATGCCCGCAAACAACCGCCTGCTGGTTTTCAGCTAAAACTCTTCGTGAGCAGATGTTTTTTTACAGGGTGTAGCCAGTTATCCCGCTGGCCCAGAAGCAGCCCGGGCCTGCCAGGGATCAGAGCCTGTCAGCTCTCCTCGCCAGCCTCCTGAACTTTCTGCTCGGCGCCTTGCCAGGCCTCGGAAAGTTCGTCAAAGGCGTCGTTGAAGCCCTCTTTCATGGACCCCCAGGTAAAATCGGCACTGTCCTGCATACGCTGGTACCACTCGGTTACACGAGCCCGCTCACGGCGCAGCGATGCCAGCGCGGTCTGCGCCTGAGCCCGGGTTAGTCTGTCGGCCTTATCCCAATCATCCTGCAGGCGATCCTCCAGTGCCGCTATACGCCCATCAATGGAGCTGAGAACGTCTTCGATGTCTGTCATCAATCGTTCCCGCCGCTCGGTGGTGAAATCCTCCAACTCCTGAGTGAGGGTTTCCATATCCTGGCGCAATGTTTCCACAGACGCATCGCCGTCATCCTCGGCGGCGTGCGCCTGTGCCAGCGGCATCATCATGGCCAGCAGCAGGATGCTGGCTTGTAATCGAAGTGCGAATCGCACGGTATGGTACCTCCTCTGAATATGAGCCTATACAGCCAAACTAATTGGTGCCCATCCAGAAACTCATAATTCATTGAATTCCCGTTAATATTTTTGATTGGGCATAAAAAACCTCTTGGATCTGGTATGTTTTAAGCGCGAACCAAAACCACCAAACCAAGAGGATTCCGCATGCGAGAGACCCGCAATGCTCAGGTGAGTATATTCGAGAATTACTCGGATCATCAATATGGCATTCTTCTGAAAAGGCTGTCGGAGCGACTGGATGAGCATCCGGAGATACTCGA